>Ga0308406_1000004_pt1 | contig 263180 bp, 208 predicted proteins | sample HotsprSampleMSe1_FD_203474 | JGI IMG/M metagenome (GOLD analysis project Ga0308406, IMG submission 203474) | Hot spring phototrophic mat microbial communities from Mushroom Spring, Yellowstone National Park, Wyoming, United States - 20060911_MSe1 ...
TGACCACTGTGCCAACCGGACCGGAAGTGGGTGAAAAGCTGGTGAGGGTGGGCGCTTCAAGGACAACGAACGGTGTGCTGCTGGTAGCGGTGCCGCCGGGGGTAATCACACTGATGGGCCCGGTGGTGGCGCCCGCCGGCACCGTCGCCGTGATTTGCGTGGGACTGCTGACCGTAAATGTGGCTGCAACACCGTTGAAGCGGACAGCGGACACCTGAACAAAGCCGGTGCCGGTGATGGTGACCACTGTGCCGACGGGACCGGACGTGGGTGAAAAGCTGGTGAGGGTGGGCGTCTCAAGGACGACAAAGGGTTCGCGGCTGATAGCCGTGCCGCCGGAACCCGTCACACTGATTGGCCCGGTGGTGGCCCCCGCCGGCACCGTCGCTGTGATTTGCGTGCTGCTGTTGACGGTGAAGGTCGCCGCAACGCCGTTGAAGCGGACAGCGGACACCTGAACGAAACCGCTACCGAAGATGGTCACGATTGTACCCACAGGGCCGGACGGAGGCGTGAAGCTGCTGATGATGGGTGGCGTCGACCCCGTGGTGACGACGAAATTGGTGCTGCTGGTGGCCGTGCCGTTTAGCGTGATGACGGTGATGGGCCCGGTGGTGGCCCCCGCCGGCACCGTCGCCGTGATTTGCGTGCTGCTGTTGACGGTGAAGGTCGCCGCGACGCCGTTGAAGCGGACAGCGGACACCTGAACGAAACCGCTACCGAAGATGGTCACGATTGTACCCACAGGGCCGGACGGAGGCGTGAAGCTGCTGATGATGGGTGGTGGTGGCGCGGAAGCTGTCGTGACGACAAAGGGGACACTGCTTACGGCAAATTCCTCATCATCCCGTTGCACCTTGATCGGCCCGGTGGTGGCACCACTGGGAACCGTAGCCAGAATTTGCGTGTCACTCACCACTTCAAACGCAGCCGGAACGTCATTGAAGCATACCTGCAGGTCAACAACGGGCTCGGGGTTATCCACGGCATTGCCGACGTTTACCGTACTCACGCCTTCATCCGGCTGGAAACCCGTGCCACTGATGGAAAACACCGTTCCTACCGGGCCGCTGGTGGGTGTAAAGCCGGTAATGGTGATCTCCGTTGATGGGGCGAAGGTATGGGCAGGGGAGGACGAGAAGGCTGGAGTCCATGTCCCAGACGCAACACAGGCAGCGTATCCCTGCCCAGGCCAGATGACGCACGTCAAAAAAGTGATGCCACACAGCAGCAGAACCAGTCCCGGTTTGAAGAAACGCCTGCACATAAGCTGAATGTCCATTCTCTGATGAGGGGGGCGCCGCCTGTGGCACTGTCGTTGCTGCGACTGGGAATGTAACCCCGCCTGGTGACAGGCACCCCAACCCAATCAATAAAGGCTTACCAAAAGCCTGTACAGCATAGCTGAGCCGGGATGGTCTGACTATCCCGGAGATTGCTGGACAGATTTCTGCCGGGCTGTGAATCGGCTCTGGAGGACCACCCGCTTCGGATTTTTGGGATGCCGGGGGTACCCGCCGGTTGGCGAGTGAACAAAGTGGCGGTTCAGGAAGGGAGGGTCAGGCTTTGAGGTGGGTCTGGAGCTGAAGCCACTGTTTTGGCCGGTATTCTCTGCCACATACGCCGTACAAAGTCCCTAGCATAGGACACTTTTTTGCGCTGCATCAGCCGGCTCAAATAAGCGTCAACCTGCTCGGCAAACACTTCTGCTGCATAGCGCAGGGCGGTGGCTGCCGGTACAATCCGGGCAATAAGCCTGAAGCCAACCCGCTTGGCAATCGGGACGGCATCCCGGATGCTGTCGAAGTTGTTGTCGAAGCGAATCGCAACCCCTTCGATAAGCGTTGCCATACGAAGCAGGTACACCATCTGCCGGGGGATGCGCAGGTGATGCAAGATACGGGTTTTCTCAAAAAGCTGCTCAACAGCCATCTGAACCTGGCGCTGATTGGTGCGCGCCAGGTGCCGCAGGTTCATGATGGTTTCCGTCACGTAGGTCAGTTGATCGGCGGGAGTGTCCGGGGCGACCATCTCCAGCTCGTAGAGCTTGGCCACCACTTCGTCATACTGATTGGCATTGGCCGCTAGGATAAGACCCAGAAAACGGTCGCGTGTCACCGGGTCGAGTTCGTCCACCATGCCGTAGTCGAGCAAAATGATGTCGCCCCGGGGGTTGATGAGAATGTTCCCCGGATGGGGATCGGCGTGGAAAAAACCGTGAACGAGAAGTTGTGAAAAAACAATTTCAAGGAGAGCTTCAACCAACTCACCTAGGTCCAGCCCATAGCTGCGAATGGTCTCAACGGCGTCAATCCGCACCCCTTCGCAAAACTCCATCACCAGCAGGTCTTCGTAGGTTAGCTCGTGGACAATCTCAGGAATGACCAACCGGGGATGCCGGGGCTGTTGGGCGCGTACGCGCTCAGCATTTTGGGCCTCGATGCGGAAATCAAGCTCGCCTGCGACAATCCGTTTGTACTCTGTAAACAGGACCTCAAAGCCACGATACAGATAGTGCTCGCCGAAAAACGGCCGCAGCCATTCCAACAAGGTACTAAGGATGGCATTGTCGAGAGTAATGATTTCGACGACGTTGGGCCGCCGGATTTTGACGACAACATCCCGACCCTTGTATCGTGCCCGGTGAACCTGCCCCACAGAGGCAGAGGCAATGGCGTTGGGGTCGAAGTCGGTAAAGATATCTTCCGGGTTTTTGCCTGTGCGATGACGGATAACTTCACTTACGTAGTCCATGCTGGCTGCTGGGGTCTGGTCGAGCAGCCGGGCAAATTCCCGCGCGTAAGTTTTAGGAATCAGGTCTTCTCGCACCGCTAGGACCTGCGACAACTTGATGTAAGACGTACCTAGCCGGGCAAAAGTGTCCACAAGCTTCCTGGCACGACGCGCATGCTGTTCTTCAGTCAGCGTGCGCGGCGCGCCCCATTTGATCCACTTTCGCCGGTCACGCAGGAAGCTGATGAGAAACGGTAAAAGAGCAAGGGAGACAGCAATAAACCGCCGTAGATGGCGTAGGTTTTCACGGATCGATAACGCGCGCGAAAGAATCGGGGTGTCTAGCGTCAGCGTGGGCATAACCGGCGTGAAAGAAAGTGAAACCAAGCCTGCTACGCGGCGGCTGTTTCACCAGATTTGATGACTCGGGTTGAAGGTTACACAGCTTTCTCCCTGCGTCATCTTTGTGCAGCGGTGTCGGCTGGGGGCGGGGGTAGGAAGGCACATCACCGCACGGCAAAACGTATGTTCAAAAACTGTTCTCTGTCAGTTTGTCCACACACCTTGAACAACAGATAGCTAGGGTAAGTAGACTTGTGCAACCTACTTCAGCATGTTTACTTGCATTGGTTAGGGGATTAGAAATTACGAGCAACATCTCAGACTTGCAGAGAAAACTTAGCCGGGGATACCTGAAAGCTGTGACACAGCTTGGGACGCTGTCCAAGGAGAAGAAACCGCAGTGATGCAGGACTGGCTTAGCTTGGTCATTGTAGGTGGTGCAGCCAGCTTTCTGCTTTACCGCTGCTGGCAAACCGTGCAGGCTTGGATGTCACCGGTACAGCGCTGTGCTACGGCCTGTCGCTGTGCTTGGTCGGGGAAACCTCTGACTGGCAGCCCAACGAAGGCAACCAAGACACGAATCCAGTAAGGAGGGGACGCTATGCCAAATCCTACGCCAGATCGGGACGAAGGCCTACTTGTCAAGGAGCACACACGGACAAAAGAACCGCCAATGTTTCGCGTTCTGCTCCACAATGATGACTACACGACGATGCCTTTTGTCGTGTACGTCTTGCAGCACATTTTCCATCACTCCGAGAGCGAGGCCACGCGCATCATGCTCAATGTGCATCGGCAGGGTATTGGGGTAGCAGGTGTCTATCCGTACGAGATTGCCGAGACCAAGATGATGCAGACGATTCAACTTGCGCGCGCCAATGAGTTTCCCCTGCTGTGCACCATCGAGCCGGCCGAGTAACTCTACCTGCATTGCGCAGAGAAGCGCACTGCTGGCACAGTGGTAGACACAGCAGCTCCAAGTAGGTCACTAGCTTTCTTGTGCAAAACCATGACAAACGATGATAAGGCGCTCTCTGGTGAAGGTGCCTGCCCGGTATCAAGCCCGGCTAGCTAAACCTAGGCAAAAACCCTGAAACTTTTCTGGAACTTCTCTATGGCTGCGCAGTACAACTTTATGCGAAGCCAACTAGGGCGCCTCTTGCCCGGTAAAAGGTGCCCTAGGAGCTCGCAGCGTAGTGTACATTCCTCCTCATCTGCTTTGCGCGGTGGTTTCCCCACCGCATTTTTTGTCTGGAGGTCTCCACGCGCTGTGCCAACGGACTTCTCCAAAAGACACACACCGTTGCCCGCACCGGAGTTTCGTCCGGCACTGGCTTTTACGGCTCTGACACCATGGTTTGATGTAGTGGCCAAGATCGCTGTGCGGGATGAATTTCTCAAGCGGCACTTATCCGAGCTGTTTCCCTTAGCGCCGGGACAGTCCGTTCTGGACGTGGGTTGCGGCACGGGAACCCTGCTTCTCCGCCTACACGAACAACAGCCTGCAGCCCGGTTGTTCGGCGTGGATGCTGATCCAAATGCCTTGGCGCTGGCCGAACGGAAAGGGCGGCAACGGATGGTCAATTGGTCGTTGCTGGTTGCTTCGGCAACCCAGTTGCCTTTTCCTGACAACTGCTTTGATGGGGTTGTGACCTCACTGGTCTTTCACCACCTGACAACGCCCCAAAAGCAGCAAGCCTTGCGCGAAATCCAACGTGTCCTGCGTCCCGGGGGGCGATTGCTGCTGGCTGATTACGACGCACCGCGGACATGGTTGGAACACCTTGCCTTTCTCCCGGTGCGTCTCTTTGACGGCTTCGATGCCACCGAAGCCCACGTGCAGGGGGTGCTGCCAACGCTTCTGCAGGCTGCCGGGTTTACGGCTGTCGAAGTCTGCGCCGAGATTCCGACAGCCTTTGGTTACATTACGGCTTGGCAAGCCCGGTCGCCGGCTCATGACGGCTTGACTGCCGTGATGATGGCGTAGCCGAGCCCTCCCCGTTCAATGGCAGCAGCCGCGCTTTGCACAACCTGCTTGGCTCGGGGAAAATCCACGTCCGGCAACGTGAGTTTTTTCAAGGCCACCATGAGTTCTGCACCTAGAATTTTTGCCCGAACCTCGGCCACCATGTCTGCCAGCGCTGCATCATGGGCCTCTACGATTCCCGGCGCAAACCCGGCTGCGGTAAGCAGCGCCACATAGGTTTCCACCGGCTGGGCGTCGGCAATACAGGCTACCCAGGCAAGCAGGGTCTCTAGTTCAGGCGCCAGCGGTCCGCGCCGCGTCAGATCACTGAGACCGACATGTCCGCCGGGCTTGAGTACACGAAAAAACTCCCGCGCTGCCTGCGGCTTGTTCGGAAAGGTACAGTAGGCACATTCGCACACAATAGCGTCAAAACTCTCAGCAGCAGCGTCAAGCTGCTCGGCATCGCCGACGACAAAGCGAACTCGGTCGGCGAGTCCCCGCGTGGCGGCGGCCTCATTGGCGAGGCGCACGTTTTCAGCGCCGAATTCCACACCGACCACCTCACAGCCAAAGACTTCTGCCAGATGTAGGGCACTCGTCCCGCGTCCAGCGGCGACATCAAGCACCCGGGCGCCGGCGTGGAGACCAAGCACACGTCCTAGCCGTTCGGTCAACGCCAGTCCGCCCGGATGAAAAGACTCACCAAACAGAAAGCGCACCACATCGCTTTCGTAAAACTGCGCACAACACGATTTGACGGCCTCTGGGGCAGCAGCTTCGCCAGCCATAGTGCTCATGCTTTTGACTCCTGTGGGAAGGAAAACGTAATGGGGCGTACCTGGAAGGGCTTACCTTCCTTGCGCGCTAGCTTGCGTTCCCACTCCAAGGCCTCTAGTTGTTCACGCGCTTGCTGGCGGTAGCCAAGGGTATTGTAGGCGCAAAACGGCACCTGCTTGCCGCCCGGTAGCAGGAACTCTTTGCAGCATTTCATGAGGTTTTTCTGGTTGAAGGTGTAAGGGTCCATAAAGTCCTGGAGCATGACCATCTTCATCCGGCTGGCAATGTCGCCGATGCTCAGCGACTCCAGACCGCATGCTTGGCAGGATATTTGAAGGTCCCGGGCAGATTTTGCCGTGCCAGGCGCTGCCGAAGACGACCATAAGCCTTCTAAGGCAATTTTGATCTCGGCGCTGTAGTCCGGCATGACCTTGTTGGTGATGTAATCCAGATAGTCGTACACGTTGACAACACGCGGCAACGGCGTGACCGTGCCATTCTCGACAAAGGCGTAAGTCACCGAGTTGCAAGTCGGGAAACAGCATGGCACAGGCACGAAGTCACTTTTGCGGAACAGCCCGTCGGTTTGCGTTTCGATCAACTCCAAGATGTCGGGAATCGTCATCCGCTGGAGAGGGTCGTGGTCAAGGTAGCGTCCGGTGTGAAAGGCCGGCTGGAAGTTGACACCGCGCACTGCCGGATGCTCCATGGCAAACTTGACAATACGCCCGACTTCATGGTCGTTGATGCCGCGCTCAATGGCCGGTACAAGAACAGCCGTCAGGCCTTTGGCTGCCAACCGATCCAAAGCGCGGATTTTTTCTTCGAGAAGGTCCGGCTCGCCGCGCAGGATACGATAAGTTTCACGGTCAAAGCCGTCGAACTGGAAGTACAGCGCCGGTTGAATCTCCGCCAGCTCATCAAGAAAGGCGTCATCGCGGGCGATGCGCTTGCCGTTGGTGTTGAGCATGATGAGATTGATGGGGCGCTTCTGGGCCTCACGCAGAAAGTCCAGAATCTGTGGGTGGATTGTCGGTTCACCACCGGAGAACTGAACCACCTCGGCGCGGCCTTCTGCCCGGACGAAATCATCCAGAATGGATTGCACTTCTTCAAGCGTGAGACTGAAGCCCGGCCCGGCTTCGGCAAAGCACAGCGGGCAATCCATATTGCAGACGCTGTTGACTTCGATGATGCCCAGGCATGTGTGCTGCTGGTGGTCAGGACAAAGCCCGCAATCGTATGGACAACCTGCAACGATCTGGCTGTTGAAGTGCAGTGGGATAGTGCCGGGCTTGTTGTAGCGAACATTTGTAATATACGCCTGCGCGTCGCTGTAAATCAGCGATTCGTAAAGCTTCCCCCTGGCACGTTCACAGTCACAGCGTTTGCGCATGAACACCTTGTTGTTGCGGACGATAATGTGGGCATCCACCACTTTGGTGCATTCGGGGCAAATGCTGCGGGTAAGCTCCAAAAACACATAATCAGCATCTCGTTTGGGTGGTGGGGTGGTAGAAGCCACGGTAGGCGAACTTTCGGAAACCGTCGTCGTCTCACGCATAGGGCAGAAACTCCATAAAAGGATGTAGTAGCCAAAGGTGGGGGCGTAAAGCTTAGCCCGTACAAACGTTCTAGCGCATGATTTTTGACAGGCTTTGGATGAATTTACCGGCTGGGCCAGTGAGAAAGTTTTCCACTGCTGCGCTGGCGGACAGTTGCTGCACGGCCGTCGCGTAGGTTGGATAAGCATGGATGACATTGGCTACATCCATCACCGTGAGCCGGTGGTGGAGCGCCAGCGCCAATTCGGCAACTGCTTCGCCGGCACGTGGTGCGACCATCGTTGCGCCAAGCAACGTGCCGTCGCTGCGCGAGATGACCTTGAGAAAACCATCTGTGTCGGCATCGCACACGGCCCGATCGGTGCGGTTCATCTCCCACCGGCTGACCTTGATGCTAGTGCCGTACTTGGTACGCGCGTCGGCTTCGGTCATTCCAACGTGAGCCACTTCCGGGTCGGTGAATGTCACCCAGGGAACAATGTCCGTAAACCCGGTCGTGCTGCCGAGCAGAAGCGCATTGCGCACGGCCAGAAATGCCTGCCAGCCGGCAAAGTGGGTAAACTGGTGTCCACCTAGCACATCACCGGCGGCAAAAATGTGTTTGACATTGGTACGCAGGTAGGGGTCTACCGGGATGCCACGGGCATCGGCCTGGATGCCGGCCCGGTCCAGATCAAGACCCGCGATGTTGGGACGCCGACCGGTAGCAATGAACAGCGTGTCGCCTTCAGCAATACCGGCCGTACTTTCGACCCGAATGGACTGCCCATGGCGTGTTACGGTCTGCGCTCGACCCGGAACAAGCTGTATCCCTTCCCGCTCGAAGACCATTCTGAGCGTCTGGTTGACTTCGGGTTCTTCTTTTGGCAGTAGCCGTTCTGCAACAAGGATGACCTGCGCGCCCAGCCGCTGAAATGCCTGTGCCATTTCGCAGCCAACCGGCCCGCCGCCCACGATGATCATCCGCCGGGGAAGTTCATCGAGGTCGAAAATGGTTTCGTAGGTGAGAAATGGCACGTCCTCCAGCCCGGCCAGATCAGGGCGGACGGGATGCGCGCCAGTGCAGATAAGAAAATACTTGGCCGTCAGGATACGCTCGCCGGCCGCCAGGGTTTGGGCATCCAGAAAGCGCCCCGGCGCCAGGATGACTTCAATGCCACTGCGCTGAAGCTCGGTGGGTGTTTCGTGGGCGTAAATCTCGCTAATGGCCCTGCGCACATAAGCTCGCACCTGCGCCATGTCTATCCGGGGCGGTTCGGCGACAACACCGTAGCGCCCGGCCTGACGTACGGTGTGAGCCACTTTGGCCGCTTTGAGCAGGGCTTTGCTCGGAACACAGCCCGTCCACGTGCAATCTCCGCCAATGCGGTGCTTCTCTACCAGGGCAACTTTGGCGCCAAGCTGGGCAGCAAAGCCGGCCGCTGTCAGCCCCCCAGAACCAGCCCCAATGATGACGATGTCGAATTGTTCAGCCATGTGGATTAGGGGAGCTAAGGGCTAAAGTGTAGTGTCCACGCCGACGCATATAGGACCGCGCAATGGAATGGGGGCAAGTGTAGTCAAAGCACAAAAACTTGGCACGAAAAAATGCTTCCTGGCGTGGGTTTGCTTAGGAAGCCAAGACTATCTGTTTTTTGGCAAGCTGACACTACCGAGGTTGCGTTGCGTCGAGGAGCACGAGCCGTATAGTTTCAGCTTACCCGTCAAGCGTCGGCAACTTGCTTTTGGTTTTGCTGTGACCCGCTTATGACCAATGTTTCCGCCCAGCTTGAACGCATATACCTTGGCGAGCGTCCGCCGGATGAGGTCTGGTTGGAGGTGATTCACCGCGCGCCCCTAGAGGAACTGTTGTATTGGGCTGACCGCCTGCGGGCCGATTGGCACCCAGACAATGTCGTGACCTACGTCATTGACCGGAACATCAACTACTCGAATATCTGCACCTCGGTGTGCACGTTCTGCGCCTTCTACCGCAAGCCGGGTGACCCGGAAGGGTATGTCCACGATTACGAAACACTGTTTCGCAAAGTAGAAGAAACCCTAGCGCTTGGCGGCAGTGGCATTCTCATGCAAGGCGGCCTGCATCCTGATCTCAAGCTGGAGTGGTACGAAGAACTGCTGCGCCAGTTCAAAGCGCGCTACGCCATTCACCTGCACTGTTTCTCGCCGCCTGAGATTCTGAACTTCGCGCGGGTCAACCGGCTTTCCGTGCGTGAAGTGTTGCAGCGGTTGCGGGCAGCCGGGCTGGATTCAATTCCGGGTGGCGGCGGTGAAATCCTTGTGGATGAGATTCGCATGCGCCGCCGGACGGAATGCAATAGCCAGGAATGGCTCTCGATTATGGAAACAGCCCACGAGTTGGGCATTCCAACCACGGCTACGATGATGTACGGCATGGGCGAAACCGATGCGCACCGGCTGGAGCATCTCCGCAAAATCTATGAACTCCAAGCACGAACAGGTGGTTTCATCGCCTTCATTCCGTGGACGCTCCAACCAGACTCTGTCCCCCTCGGCAAGCTGTTTCCAAACCGCATCGCGCCGGACATCTACCTGCGGTGGTTTGCGGCAGCGCGGCTGTACCTGCGCAACATTCCCAACATGCAGGTGTCGTGGCTGACCCAGGGGTTTGACGTGGCGCGACGCGCCCTGCACGGCGGGGCTAATGATATGGGCAGCATTATGATTGAGGAAAATGTTGTTTCGGCTGCCGGCGCCAAGTACCGCGCCGATGAAGCCCGGCTGGTGCAAATCATCCGGGAAGCCGGTTTCATTCCCTGCAAGCGCAATGCGGCCTACCGCCGGCTGGAAACCCCGGCTGCGGCGGAAGCCGCCGCGTAGAGACACGGCATGGTGCTGGCTTTGGTCGGTCCGCTCTGGACGCGCATCACCCAGTTCTTTCGTACGTCCTACGTCGAAATGTTCATAGCGCTGGCCTGGGCGGCGCTGGTCTGGGTGTTTGTCCTGCTGTTGAGCCGGGGCATTCGGGGAGTCGTGCGGCGGGTAGCCGCCGAACTGGAGCCATCCTACAACGCGCTGCGCCATCCGGTGCGGGCGTTTTTGTGGCTGTTGATCCTGCCGTTAGGGTTGGAGTTCGTCGAGCTACCCCGGTCCATCCAGAATCGCATTGAGGCCGGTTTCAAGGTGGCACTGGTGCTGGTTGCCCTTTGGTTGGGCTTCGAACTGGTAGCTGTGGTGACCGATTTTGCCCTACAGCGCTTGGCAGCTAACGGCGCTAACGAACAGCGTCGCCGCGCGGCTGCAACCCGGCTGGCAATTTTGCAGCGCCTGATCCAAGTGGGCATCATCGTCGTCGGCGCGGCGCTGTTTCTAATGCAGTTTCAGGTCGTCCGCACGATTGGGGTTTCGCTGTTGGCTTCGGCCGGTCTTGTGGGCGTCGTGGTCGGTATTGCCGCCCAAAAGACGATTGGGAACTTCGTTGCTGGTCTCCAGATTGCCGTCACACAGCCTATCCGAGTCGGTGATACGGTGATTGTCGAGAACGAGTACGGCCAGATCGAGGAACTCACCTTTACGTTCGTTGTTGTCCGGCTGTGGGACAAACGGCAACTCATCCTGCCGGTGTCGTACTTTCTCGAACGGCCCTTTCAGAACTGGACGCGCTATACGCCGGAACTCATCGGCAGTGTATTTGTCTACGCGGATTTCGGCGTCCCGATGGACGCCATGCGGGCCGAGCTGCAACGACTTTGTGAAGCCAACCCAAATTGGAACGGACAGACCTGCCGGTTGATTGTTAGCGATGTCAACGAACGTTCTATCGTCGTGCGTGCTACGGTATCGGCTGACGATCCGGGCAAGCTCTTTGACTTGCGGGTAGCCGTTCGGGAAGGCCTCGTCAACTGGCTGGCGACAACGGAAGATGGCCGTTACCTGCCGCGCATCCGGCAGGCTGATTTGTTGTGAGCGCTGGCAGGATGCAGGGGGGCAGGGCAGCTTCGGTGTACCCGCCCCGGCTCTCTAAAGCAGCCAGCCAACGTCGGGGTGATACACCCGCCCCAGCATGCGCCCTTCCAGACTTCGGTGGCGTTGGTGATCGTGCATGCGCCGGACGCCTGTGTTTGACGGCTTAAGCCCGTAAGACAACGACTGGGGGCGAATGTAGTACGTCCCAAACACGGCCGGAACAAACACGATAAGCCTTTCGTCGCTGGCCAGACGCAAAAACAGTTCCCAGTCTTCCTCGATGCTGTTGATGACGGGTTCGACCTGAAAGCCGCCGCACTGCTTGAGCTGGTCAACGTCGCATAGACTGCATAAATCAACCTCGTTGTTCTGAAAAATAGACGACCGGTAGGCCACGTTGGAGTACAGGCCCGTGATACGTCCAGCCTCGCGCACGATGAGATTGCCATAGACCACGGCCGCTCTGGTTTCCCGGATGGCGCGGTAAAACAAAAACATGTTGTCGCCATGAAGCTCATTGTCGGCATCGAGCCAGCACACATACCGGTAGCGGGCCAGATGCAGGATGCGGTTGCGCACCGCGGCCGGGCCCTGCTGGCTCTGACCAAAGCCAACCCGGAGGGGGATGTCCGTGATGGTTGCCTCAGCTTGTGCCAGCCATTCCACCGAGCCGTCTCGTGAAGCATCGTCCACAATGATGAGTTCACCAGGGACGCCGTGGGCAGCCAGACTGTGAAGCGCACGGCGTGCAGAAGCCACACTGCGCGGCAAAAACAACCGGTGGTTCCAGTTCGCCATGCCGATAGTGACACCGTTGGTGTTCCACATGAGCGTCATGCCAGCCACCCAACGTCAGGGTGATACATCCGTCCCAGCAGGCAGCTTTCCCGGCTGCGCAGTTCATTCTGGTCAAAAATACGGCGCAACCGCTGGATAAGCGGCTCCGGGGCAAGGGTGTGCAAGCCGCCGGGCATGCGGTAGTAGTAGCCCAGCACAGCCGGCACAAACACGATCAGCGCGTTGCGCGCCAGCAGGCGCATCATCAGTTCCCAGTCTTCCAGCAGGCCGCGCGTTGTCTGATAGCCGCCAGCGGCCAGTGCCACTGGGATGTCGAGCAGAGCAAAGTTATCTACGTAGTTTTGCCGATACACCCGCGCATGAAGTGGCTCGTTGGAAAGTACATCGGGTTGGGTATCACCCAGCACGAACAAGTTGCCATAGGTCAGCGCCGCCCCGGTTTCCAGTGCGGCGCGGTAAAACAGCCACAGGTTGGCAGGTTCGAGGGCGTTGTCGGCGTCGAGCAGGCAGGCGTGGCGGTAGGCGGCATGGGTTAGCCCTATGTTGCGAGCCGCTCCCAGTCCCACGTTGCGTGGCAGCCAGATGACCCGTATGGCAACGTCGGGATAGTGCGCCGCAAGGTTGAACAAGTACTTTTGCGAGCCGTCGCGTGAGGCGTCATCCACGACAAGCAGTTCACCGGCAACGCCATGCGCATGAAGCCGGCGCAAGCCATCCAGCGCCGAGCGTACCGACCGGGGCAAAGCGAAACGGTGGTTCCAGTTGGGGATAAGGATGGACAATCCGGCACGCTGGCCCATGACAGCCCTCACCACAGTGCGGCAAACGCTACCCCTAGAGAAGGACGCGCCAAAAGCTCTGCGCAGAGCGTTGCGATGAGCTGCACCGGTGCGTCCGTTGCGGCAAACCGGCGCAGCGCAGCCACGTCGGTCAAAACACAGCCCAAAGGCGCATAGCCATCCGCATGCCGTGCATCGAGTTTGATTGGACAAGCGCCAGATAGCAGGGCATCCACCGCCCGGAATGCTTCAAAGTAAGGGAACTTATGGCACGAAGCCCAGACGTAAAACCGGGTTTTTGCCAGCAGGCGCGCAAGCTGGACGCGGCTTAGCCGCCCCCGATCAGGACGGATTTGCAAGGGTTCGTCTGCCGGCAGGAAGACAACACCGCCCGGTTCCCAGTCGGTCAGGTCTGCCACGAGCGCCGCCCGTCCGGTCGTGGCTCGCCCTACTACAGCCCATGGGATCGGACGCATTGAGAATTGTTCGGCAGTCGTTGCCTGCACGTGCACCAACAGCGGCCGTTCAGCCTGGGTCGGTGTGTAGTACAAAAATCGGTAGGGCAGGGAAGCTAGGTCTGCCGGCAGGTCTTGGGGTTGCCAGCCAATATCTACAAGGGCCGTCCACTCCGGCCCCTGGAATTGGCGCTGAAACGAGTCCGTGCCAACGCACTCGGCCGCAAGCAAGATGCGTTCGGCAGCACTATTGACCTTTGACATAAGCGCTGTGACATCCCGGTGCGACAGGCGCGGGTCATTGGCCAGCCCAACCCAGTTGACAACGAGAACCCGGGCCGCCGGAACTGCCGCAAGCCAGTCGGGAACGTCCCACAACCGCGTCTGTGTGCGCCAGTTTTCCGGTAAGTCATGCCATAGCCGTATGGCCAGATTGCTGTAAAGCCAGTCCGTGGCGCGGCTGTAGAGGATGTCAAGGTCAAACGGGCTGGACGGCATGGCTGGCAGGCGGCTGCCCTGTAATGATAGCGGCAAAGGCGTCTCCAAGGGCTGGCCGGGCGAGCGCGGCAGCATACATGGCCGCCAGCAGGTTGGCCCATCCTGACGTTGCCAGGGCTTCCTGCATAGCGGTCAGGGACGGGAAAACACAGGGCACAGTAGCAAAGTCAGCCGCATGGTCAGGGTCAATCTTGACGGGCAGCGCCCCGCACCGCAAGGCATCGTGGACGCGGAATGTCTCAAAGTAAGGGACCGCATGCTGGGTGCGCCAGATGTAAAGCCGCGCCTGATGCAGCAGGCGCTCCAGTCCGTCGCCTGTCAGGCGGCCGCTGCCGGGGCGCGCCGGGCCAGGTTCGGCCAGGAACAGAAAGCCGTTCGGCTGCCAGCGGACGAGTTCCCGGGCAAACGCAATGCGCTCCGGCGTCCGCATACCGACAAAGGCCCAGGGAAGCGGACGGTGCTCGCCCTGCGCCGGAACTTGATCCAAAGCCGCGCTTAGCTGTTGAAACTGCTTCAGTTCAGCGCGAGTTGCCACCGTACCGAGAACATGATAAGACAGCCTCCTGTATGGCTCCGGCAGGGGATAGCCGAACCACCCGACTTCGATGAAGTCCGTCCAGGCAATGCCCTCGGCAAATTGCAGTTCAAACCATGTCGTGCCAACACATTCCGCCGAAAGCAACGTACGCCGGGGGATATGGGCGACACGACTACACAGTTCGGCAACACGTGCGCCGAGTCGGGGTTCGCGCACCGCTTCTTCCCAGTTGACAACAACGACGTGATTGGACGGATCACTATCCAACCACTCGACCACGTTCAGCAGGCGTGTTGTAGTGCGGAGCGGCTCTGGCAGGTCGGCGTAGAGTCGCCGGGCAAAGTCTGCGTGATACCAGTTATTAGTGTGGCTATAGATGATGTCCATCGGTCCAAGAATGACAGCCGGCAGCGTCTGTGCCTTAGCCGGCCTGTGGATTTTACTGCTCGGCTGTAGTGCAATAGCGCAGTCAACGCTTGCTAGGTTGAGCGGTAGCGTTGTGGATGGCGAGCGCTCGCCGGTCGCCGGGGCTATGGTGGTCGCTCACGATACGCAGCGCAATGTCGTTCGGGAAGTGATAACTGATGCCCAGGGACGGTACGTCTTCACGGCGCTCGATCCGGCAACCTACCGGGTGGCAGCACGCCATCCAGCGGTAGGCACTGCTGTCGAGGCCTTTGTGACCTTGCAACTTGGTGAGCAGCGGGAGATGCTTTTGGTCCTTGTGCCCGTAACGACGTTTGATGCCGAAGTGCGGGCTGACACCGCGCTCATCGAAACGACCAGCGCCGGGCAAAGCCGCACCGTGGATGAGCGAAGCATCCAGGCGTTGCCGCTGGCCGGCCGCAACTTCGTAGACTTGGTGAAACTCTCGCCCGGCGTCACACCCGGCCGCGAAAACGTGGGCGGCGGGCCATTCAAAGAGCCGGACCTTGGTGTGGGTGCGGCTGCTGCGCCACGCATTGCCTTTGGTGGCCAGACCGAACTCAACACGCTTGTGCAGCTTGACGGCCTTGACCACATCCAGACCGTCACGGGCCTGCCACGAGCAGCCCCGCCAACCGAAGCCGTTGCGGCCTTTCGGGTAAGCAACGCCACGTTTGAAAGCGAATACGGACGCTCATTGGGCGGTTTTGTCAACATCCTGACGAAATCCGGCACCAATGACCTTCACGGCAGCCTTTACGGCTATGGCATCCACGATACACTCTGCGCCCGGCCCCTGCTGACCGGACCGCAGTGGGTGCTGCGCCAGTTCCAGTACGGCACCACACTTGGCGGGCCACTGCGCCGGGACCGCTGGTTTTTCCTAACAAGCTACGAGGGGCAGCGGCGGGCTGAATCGAACCGGTTTTCACAGGTCATCCTGTCAAATCTCGAAGCCATCAATGCCGTTCGGCGACACTACGGCCTGACACCGGAAACGGCCAACCAGGTACGAACCGGGGACTACGACGTGGGCTTTGGGCGCGTGGATTGGCGACCGAACGACCGCCATACACTGGCCGTGCGACTGAATGCGCTGGTTGGCACGACACGTGGCTTTCTGGGCGGCGGCGGCCGGGCTTCGCCGACCTCGACGACCGCCCGCGACAACTGGACGACCGATGTAACCACCAGCGCCACCTACACGGCGGTGCTGACGCCGACGCGCGTCGGCGAAGTACGCGGGCAGTGGGCGCGCCGCGACTTCATCTTTCGCCCGCGTTTTGCCGAACCGGCGCTGGAGCTGCCCAACTTGATCGTCATGGGCAAAAGCACGTCCGATGTGGATGAGTACCGCGAAGACCGGCTTCAACTCGCCGGGGTTCTGACACAGTTGAAGGGCGCGCACACCGTCAAGGTAGGTGGGGACTGGTCACGGCTGGACGACACGGCACGGTGGGATTTGTTCTTTCCGGCGCGCATCATCTTCGGCGGTCTGCTGCCGGCCTTTCTCAACCGCACGCCTGACGGGCAACCAAATCCGCAGCCAAGCACCTTCTGGTTTCCTTTTGTCACCGGGGCGACCACCGCGCCACCGATTCCCTTTCCCTTTACGCGCGCCGTGCCGGAAGTCCTGCAGCCGAATGTCACCACGCGGCTTGTCCACGCGCATTATGGCCTGTTTGGGCAGGATCAGTGGCAGGCCGCGCCTTCGCTAACCGTCACCTTTGGTCTCCGGTACGACGTGGAAACCTATCCCCGCCGGTTTTTTGACCGGCGTGACCGCAACAACTTCCAGCCGCGTGTGGGGGTAGCGTGGGCCGTAGGGCGCGGTGTCGTCCGAGCGGGCTACGGTGTGTTCACTGACCGGATAGCGTCCAGTGTCGGGCAGGTCATCTTCGGCGCAGAGTGGATTTCACGCGGCGACGTACCCACGGCGACCCAGGTGTTTGCCAATGTGGCGCGCTTTGCTGGACGTTTCCGCCAGGCGACGATCAGCGGCCCGCCCTCGGCTACTTCACCGATTGGGGCTGCACGTGCAACCGATATTTTCCTGCGTGGAACTGCCAGTGCGCCAGCCGGTTATGGCGTGCCGGTCGGACAGGCGCTGCCGCCGGGCACGTTGCCGCTGCCGACGGCGGAAAGCGGCGCAACGGCCAGTTTTGCCGACAACCTCAGCCGCCGGTTGCGCAACCCCTACGCCCAACACCTCACGCTGGGCGTCGAGTACCCGTGGTGGGGGGTGGTGTGGTCAGCGGCGTACTTGCGCGTTCTAGCGCTGAAACTGCCGGGCCACACCGGCAATCTCAATGCCTTTCAGACGGGCGTGCTGCCGACGGGTAAGCCCATTCTGGCCGGCCGCCGGTTTGCCGAACTGGGACACTTTTTCGTAACCGACAATCTTGGCGCAAGCAGCTACCACGGTGGTTTCTTTGTGGCTCGCCGCGCCTGGCGCCAGGGCTGGTCGTTGTCAGTGGCGCATACGTGGTCGAAAACGCTGACGACGGTGGATGCCGTCAACAATCTGGCCGACTACCCTGAAGGACTCACGCTGGAGCGGTTTCTGTCGCGCCAGCATGCGACGCATCGCCTGGCCGCGACCTTTGCCGGAGAAGCGCCACGTCCGACCGGATGGCTGGGCGGCTGGCAGGGAGCTGTCGTCATCGCGCTAGAAAGTGGGCGTCCGTTCAATGTTTTTGCCGGGGGAGACTTCAATGGCGACGGCAATCCCAACAGTGACCGTCCAGGGTTACTCCCACGCAACAGCTTTCGGGGACCGGGATTCGCCGCTGTGGATGTCCGCCTTGGCCGCCACTTTCAACTAGGTGAGCACAGCCGGTTAGAAGTGACACTCGATGCGTTCAACGTGGCGAACCGGGTCAACATCCGCGACCTGAACCTGGCTTATGGAGGAATCAATCTCGATCTGCCGCCGAACCCGCTGTTGCAGTTTGGCGCTCCGCGCGATGTGTTTGGCGCGCGGCAGCTTCAATTAGGCGTCAAACTACGGTTTTAACTTGCGGGAAACTTTGTCTGGCGTCCGGGTGTGTGGTCACTGACTTGCAGACCGGGAAAAAATCAACAATCTTTGCGCCACCTGTGCCCCGTGCGCTCAGGGGATGGCTGGTTTCATGTGGTTTCTGGTCGTCCTGCCTGGCGTTGGGTTAGGGCATCAAAATCGGTCAGGTGGTTAATCACCGCTTGTGTAAGGAGAGAACCGGTTGTGCATTGGCGATGGGACTGGACAGGCAAGGGCTTCCTCTGGGTGTGGTTACTCGGTGTGGTTGGGTTTGTGCCCGTGGTGACGCCGGCGCAGCAGGATGGCGGCACGCGCCCGATGCGGGCGACATCGGTGCACACCCTTGTTGGGGGGCGAGTACGGATACAGTTCAGTGATGCTTTCCGTGGCCATTTGCGCCGGGCGCATGTGGCTTACGATACCGTTGGGGCCTCGGCCACCGATGGCGATGCCGTAACCTTACCGGTGGCGGACGGCCTGCTTGATCTGGCTTCGGGGCGCGGCACGGCGGTGTGGCGTGGCGGTCTGGCACTGGAAACACCCAAAGCCGATGTCGAACTCCGGGGCTTTCGTCTGGATACCGTCGGCAAGCCGCCGTTGGTGTGGGCAACTTTGGTGGTCGAAGGTGAACTTGACCGGACGGTACCCCTGTTTACGGCAACGCTTCCCTCCGAACAGCTTCCCCTCCGGTTGATTGGTGGGCGGGTGACGATGCTCCGCAATATCGAGCTGCGTCTGACCGCCGAAGGCGCGCTGCTTCTCAACCAGCTTTCCGAGCGTGAAATCTTTTCTTCGGGCCAGATGGTCGGCCTTGTCAACCTTATTGCTATTGTCGAATAGCCTAAGGCTCGTTAGCGCGCGCCTATGAAGGTTTTTGTGACAGGCGGCACGGGGTTTGTCGGCGCCAACGTGCTACGCGAACTGCTCGCCGGTGGGGCCGAAGTCCGAGCGCTGGTACGGCCCACCAGCAACCGACGCAATCTCGAAGGTCTGAAGATCGAGATCATTGAAGGCGACCTTGACGACGTGGCGCTACTGACCCACGCCATGACCGGATGTGAGTGGGTCTTTCACGTGGCTGCCCATTACAGCTTGCTGCGGCGTGACCGGGAAGCTATCTACCGTACCAACGTCGAAGGGACGCGCCATGTCTTGCAGGCAGCACGCGCTGCCGGTATCAAGCGCTTTGTCCATACCAGTTCGGTGGCAGCCATCGGCGTGCCACCTGAGGGCGAAGTTGCCGACGAGTCATTTCAAACCACCGTCGAGGAACTCGTCAGCGATTACAAGAAATCCAAGTTTTTGGCCGAACAGCTTGCCCGTGAGGCTGCCCGTGAGGGGCTTCCCGTCATCATCGTCAATCCCAGCACGCCCATCGGGCCATACGATGTCAAACCCACGCCAACCGGCGACATCGTGTTGCGGTTTCTGCAACGGCGCATGCCGGCCTATGTGGACACGGGGATGAACCTCATTCACGTGCGGGATGTAGCCATCGGACATATCCGCGCTGCCGAGAAAGGGCGCGTTGGCGAGCGGTACATCCTCGGCCACCGGAACATGACGCTCAAGGAAATTCTGGACACCATGGCGGCCATCACTGGCCTGCCGGCGCCAACCCGCCGCCTGCCCCACTGGCTGCCCATCGTCGTTGGCGCTGTGGACGAATTCATCCTAAGTCGGCTAACCGGCAAGCCGCCAGCGGTAGCCTTCGACTCGGCCCGTATGGCGATGCACCCGATGTATTATGATGCAACACGCGCCGTGACCTACCTAGGGTTGCCCCAAACGCCCATCGAGACGGCGTTGCAGGAAGCGATAGCGTGGTTTCGGGATCATGGCTACGTCTGAATGAGCCGGTTGCATGAGCCTTCTGAAATCCACACCTGCTGTTGTCCCTTCGATTCGGGAGTGCGCCGAACCAGTGCTGCCGTTGCCGTCCGACTTGGCCGTGCGCGTTCGGGGATGGCTTGATGTGGCCGAGTGTGCACGGTTAGTCGAAGGCGTCTATGCTGCTCGTGAGCACTGGGTGGAAGCTTTCGGTGGATTGCAGTTTTCCCTAGGGCGCGCCTGGTACGCCGACCTCGAAATGGGACGCGAGACGGACTATTTTGCCGAGGCAGCCGAACGCAATGCCCTGGTTGAACGCTACGCCCCTGGCTTGCAGCGCCGGATGCGCTGCCTACTGCGGGCTGTGGTCGGGCAGCCAGTTATTCAGCGGGAAGGCTGGTGTGGTGCCGGGATTCATATTTTCCCGGCTGGCGGCTGGGTAGCCCACCAGGGCGGGGAAATCCACTTTGACACCGAGGGAATTTTGCCCGAACAGCTTGCCGTGCGCGCACCGGCGCTCACGGTGGTTGTCATGCTTCAGCCGCCACGGTCTGGCGGCGGGCTGCGGCTGTGGGCAGCCCGCTTCGAGGGCGAAGAGACCCCGTCGCCGGCGCAGTTGGCGCAGCCGAGCACGTCCGTTACCTACGGCGTCGGCGATGCCCTGATTTTCGACAGCTACCGCCTACACTGGATTGAGCCCTTTACCGGTGACCGCGACCGTATTTCTGTGACCGTGCATGCCGTCCAGGTAGGACGCATTTGGGAAAGCTGGTTTTGACTGTGCCCAGTGCCTCTTGCGGGTGCGGGGCCTCTGTTTGGGCAGGGTTACAGCGGCAAGTATTTGCCGATGATGGCTGCTAGCCGCCGGCGTGTTTCGGGAAACACCAGGTCCGGGCGCGTCATAATGGCGTTTTTGAGCGCAGAAGCGTAGGGCGAGGTGGGATTGGTTGCTGCTAGGCGGCGCAGTGCGCCCCGCACAATGCGTTGTGCTGTAGCGACATTGCGGTTGAGGTAATCAATCACCATTTCTACCGTTACCTCGGCGTGGCCGGGATGCCAGCAGTCATAGTCGGTGACCATTGCCAGTGTGGCGTAACTCATTTCTGCCTCACGCGCGAGCTTAGCTTCCTGGAGGTTGGTCATGCCGATAACGTCCATACCCCATTGCCGGTACACATTCGATTCGGCGCGGGTGGAAAAAGCCGGTCCCTCCATGCACAGGTAGGTGCCGCCGCGATGAATGGTAACGCCCTCAAGCTCGCGCCCGGCAGCTTCCAGCGCATCGCATAACACTGGGCACACCGGGTCGGCGAAGGTAATGTGGGCCACGATACCGTTGCCGAAAAAGGTAGATTCTTCAGTACGTCCGCGCGTCCGGTCGAAAAACTGATCGGGGATGACGACATCAAGGGGTTTGATTTCCTCGCGCAAAGAGCCGACGGCCGAGATGGAGATGATAAACTCAACCCCCAGCATCTTCAGGGCATAAATGTTGGCGCGGAAGGGCAATTCAGAAGGTAGCAGCAGGTGTCCACGACCGTGGCGCGGCAAAAAAGCTATGGGTACGCCATCCAGCCGTCCGGTGATGATGGCGTCGGAGGGTTTTCCAAACGGAGTGTCAAGAAAGAGCTCTTCTGTTTCTTCAAAAGCTTCCATGCGGTAAAAGCCACTCCCACCGATGACGGCATACTTGATGGGCAACGAAGGTAGTGTGGTCATACAGGCGTTGTACACTCCACAGTAAAATCATCAAAGCGAACCATACGATAGCATGACTACGACCGATGGTATTCAGCGCCACGCCTTGGGGGAGAGGGCGTCGGCTGTGTCGCCGGAAGCAACCAACCCGGAAACCAGCCCGGCATCCTGGCATGTCCTGGACCGGCGAATTGCTTACCTGGCGCGCACATGCGGGTTGCTTCGGGGGACGTTCGTCATGCCCGCGCCCGAAACAGCCAATCCGCCAGATGCTTCGCCGGATGGCCTCAACCACTGGCCGGCCAGATTTTTGACGGCTGTAGCGCAGGAAGACGACGCAGCCTTTGTAAGGCACTATGCCACCTTATTTGTCTCAGAGCCAAATGCCGAAGCCCCACATGTTGGCTTGTTTGACCGTCTCCTGAAAGTACCGTCGCTAGCTGCCTACGATGGCGTGCTAGGACGATGGCTTGACGCAGAAGATGTCATCCACATTGGGGATTTGATGGCCGTCCGCCGCCAGCAAGGGGGAAGCCCGCTGTTGCTGACCATGGCCGATGTGCATCCGGCGCTGGCCGTGTCGCGCTGGTGTCTGGTGACAGACGTGCAGCACCGGGAACGATTTGATCCGTGGCTGCGGCTGTTGCGTACGCTGGGAACGGAAGACTTTGATCCCCTGGCTATGCAGTGCCGGGTGCTGGAGCTACGCGAGCGCCTGCGGGAAGTCCAACTGGAGGCGGAACGGAACCTTCATGCGGAACTTCAGAAAAAAGACCGGGAGGTGGCCGCCGTCTGGCAGGCCAAAGACGAGGAAATTGCCCGCCTGGGGGCGCAGTTGCACAACGTCCAGATGCAGGCGCAGACTCAGGCGGCGCAGCTTGCGGCCCGTCTGGCTGAACTGGAAGCCGCAGTGCAGGCCAAGGAAGAGGAGCTTGCCCAGGCGCACCGGCAGCTTGCCGAAGCCGTGGAAGAACTCCAGCGCACCCAACAGCAGGCGGCGCAGTTTCAGCACCAACTCCAGGCCATTCTGGCATCGCGTTCGTGGCGGCTTACGGCTCCGCTGCGGCGGTGGTTCGGCCGCGGGACGCCGTGAATCCCTAAAACACACCCCAGGTCTGTCTGCTGCCCTTGGCTGACCCTCTGCTATGGCCTCGCGCAAAGTCGCCCCGGTGTGATATGTCATTGTAAATGTTCTCAAAGATACACACTGGCGAACACCTATGGACCTGACGGCACTGACTCGAACCTTTCCCCTTGGCAATGGTGGTACAGGACGGCTTGTCTCGCTCCCGGCGCTAGCGGCGGCCGGCTTTGGCGATATTGCCACGCTACCGGTCTCGCTGCGCATCGTGCTGGAATCCGTCGTGCGCAACTGTGACGGAAAGCGCATCACCGAAGATGATGTGCGCCGGCTGGCACAGTGGGAACCAACGGCCGAGCGGACGGCAGAGATTCCCTTTGTCGTCGCTCGGGTACTGCTTCAGGATTTCACCGGCGTGCCGCTGCTGTGCGACCTTGCTGCCATGCGTTCAGCGCTTGAACGCATGGGACGTGATCCAGCACTTATCGAGCCGCTCGTGCCCGTAGATCTAGTCATTGACCATTCTGTGCAGGTGGATTTCACCGGGCGTGAACGAAGCCTGCCAACTCTGGGCGGCAACGGCACGCCGGCCGATCCGCTGACGCTCAACATGCAGTTGGAGTTTGAGCGCAACCGGGAACGCTACGAGTTTCTGAAGTGGGGCATGCAGGCGTTCAAGACATTTCGGGTCATTCCGCCGGGGATTGGTATCTGCCATCAGGTCAATCTGGAATATCTGGCCCAAGGCGTACTTTCCCGCGATGACATGTACTTTCCGGACACCTTGGTTGGGACGGATTCCCACACGACCATGATCAACGGCCTGGGCATTGTCGGCTGGGGGGTGGGCGGCATTGAAGCCGAAGCTGCCATGCTGGGCCAGCCCGTGTCGTTTCTGACCCCGGACGTGGTTGGGGTCAACCTGAAGGGCCGCCTGCGCGAGGGTGTCACGGCCACCGACCTCGTACTGACCATTACAGAGATGCTGCGTAAGGCCGGTGTCGTCGGGAAGTTTGTTGAGTTTCACGGCGAAGGTGCAGCAGAGCTGAGTGTTCCCGACCGGGCCACCATCGCCAACATGGCGCCGGAATACGGCGCAACCATGGGCTTTTTCCCGGTGGATGAAAAAACCTGCGCCTATTTGCTAGCTACCGGACGCTCTCCCGAGCACGTTGCTACGGTACGCAACTACTTTGAAGCACAGGAGATGTTTGGTATCCCAGCCGCAGGAGCCTGCCGCTACTCGACAGTCCTGGAACTGGATTTAGCAACGGTAGAAGCTAGCGTGGCGGGGCCAAGGCGTCCCCAGGATCGAATTGCCGTTGGGCAGTTGGCTACAGCCTTTGGGGAGAGTCTCCGAAAGCCGGTCAAGGAAGGTGGTTTCGGGATTGCTCCGGAGTCCGTCGCTACACGTTATAGCGTCAGCGATCCTTACTTTGGCGATCTTGGACATGGAGACGTGGTCATTGCGGCCATTACTTCCTGCACGAACACCTCAAACCCCGGCGTGATGCTGGCCGCCGGCCTGCTTGCACGCAAAGCCGTGGCGCGTGGACTGCGTGTGCGTCCCACCGTTAAGACCTCGCTTGCTCCCGGCTCGCGGGTCGTTACGGCTTACCTGGAGAAGACCGGACTTCTGCACGACCTACAGCAGGTTGGCTTCAATGTCGTGGGCTATGGCTGTACAACATGTATTGGCAATTCGGGGCCGCTTGATCCAGCCATAGAAGAAACCATCACCACACACGGCTTGGTAGCCGCCAGTGTCCTTTCCGGCAACCGCAACTTTGAGGCCCGCGTCCATCCCAGTGTCAGAGCCAACTTTCTAATGAGTCCGCCGCTTGTTGTGGCTTTTGCCCTAGCCGGGCGGGTGACGCTTGACCTGACCCAAGAACCGTTGGGATATGACGAAGCTGGCCACCCGGTGTATCTGCGGGAAGTCTGGCCAACAACCGATGAGATAGCAGCCGTGATGGCTGCTGCCTTTGACCGTGAAACTTACCGGCGGCTTTATGCTGACTTTACCGCCGAGCATCCCCTATGGAATGCCATTCCTACTGTCACCGGGCAAGTCTATCGGTGGCAAGCAGATTCGACCTACATTCAAGAACCGCCGTTTTTTGCCAACTTTAGTCTAGAAACAGGAACGTTTGCCGACATTCGTGGTGGGCGGGCACTGGCTATCTTCGGCGATTCTGTCACGACCGATCACATCTCGCCGGCCGGCAGCATCAAGCCAACTTCCCCGGCCGGGCAGTATTTACAGGCGCGGCAGGTGGCCGTGGCGGATTTCAACAGTTACGGCGCACGCCGAGGCAATCACGAAGTCATGATGCGGGGCACCTTCGCCAATGTTCGCCTCAGGAACCTTATGGTGCCGGGAACAGAAGGCGGCATCACGGTGCACCAGCCGAGCGGTGAGCAAATGTCCATCTACGATGCCGCCATGCGCTATGCCGAGACCCGGACTCCCCTGTTTGTCTTTGCCGGAAAGGAATACGGCACAGGCAGTTCCCGCGATTGGGCAGCGAAGGGCACGGCGCTGCTGGGTGTACGAGTTGTTGTGGCGGAAAGTTTCGAGCGCATCCACCGCAGCAATCTGGCCGGGATGGGTGTTTTGCCCTGTCAGTTCGTCGGCGGTGTTACCGTGCAGTCGCTGGCCCTTGACGGCAGTGAGACCTACGCCCTGGAAGGGCTGTCCGGCGGCGTTTGTCCGCGCCAGATGGTGACGCTGGTGGTCGAGCGCACCAATGGCATTGTGGAGCGCGTGCCGGTCCAACTGCGCCTCGACACTCCGGTCGAAGTTGAATACTACCGCCATGGGGGAATTCTGCCCTATGTGCTGCGGCAAATGCTAAGCTAAAGCGAATGGGCACGGTGGTGAGCAACAACAAGGAAACGCCCCTTTCGCACGGTTCTCTGCACGGGCTGAAAGACTTATCGCGGATGCGATGGACGATCTTCCGCGATTACGGCTGGTTGCTGTACTCGCTTGTTCTACGGGACCTGCGCGGGCGGTACAAAGGATCGGTTCTTGGTTTTCTTTGGACCTTTCTCAATCCCCTGCTGCTGATGTTGACCTATAGCATCGTGTTTGGCTACTTCCTGCAGGTCAACGCCCCGGCTTATCCGGTTTTCATTCTCAGCGGCTTACTTCCGTGGATGTGGTTTTCGACATCCCTGCTGCAGGGCGCAACCTCGATTTTGGAAGGCGCAGCCTACGTTGGCAAAACGATTTTTCCTACGCCCGTGCTACCGCTTGTCCCTGTGCTGGCGGGGATGGTCAACTATCTACTCTCGCTTCCGTTGCTGTTGATTTTGCTGCTGGTGTTTCGGCTGCCGCTAGGGTGGGGGCTACTGTATTTTCCAGTGCTGGTGGTCATTCAAGCCCTGCTGTTATTCGGTTTGAGCATGGCGCTGTCGGCGCTTAGTGTGACATTTCGCGATACGCAGCACTTGCTTGGTCATCTTGTGAGTATCCTCTTTTTTATGATGCCAATCATGTACCCGCTGACAGCAATCCCGGAACGCGCGCGATGGATTATTGAACACAACCCACTGGTAGGGCTTTTTTACGGCTACCAGCAAATATTCTACTATGGTGAAGTCCCTGACCCGCGCCGGTTGCTGTGGCTGTTGGTGCTCGCCTTAGCAGCGTTCTACGGAGGGCAATTTACATTCAACCGGCAGTCGGAATCCTTTGCAGAGCTTATTTAGCAAGGGCAGGCAGTTGCTCTTGCGTTATCGGCGTGTTGTAAGTTCCGGGCACGTTTGCCGGCTGCGCATGTAGTTTCTCAAAAAAGGAGAGTGCTGACCCATGAGCGCCCCGACACCGCATGCTCGCCCTGTTGTCAATCCGATCCGCACCAAAGCCGATTGGCAGACCCAGCGGATGGCCTGTCAGCAAGACCCAGGTGCTTTCCATGGCGCCATTGCCCGACGTGAGCTGCACTGGTTTGAACCACGGCTTCGGGCATGGGTGACATATGACGAATCTGCCGCGCGCTGGACCGGCTATGATGACGCTACAGGCACGCCGGTAGTGCCTGACCTGCCGTCAGATTTCAGCCCGTGGACGCAGGCTTTTGATGACACCGAGGCTCCCTTCTATCGCTGGTTTGTCGGGGCCTGGACCAACGCTTGCTTCAATGAGGTAGACCGCCACGTACTTGCTGGGCACGGCGAAGAAATCGCCTTCTACTTTGAAGGCGACCGCTGGGATCAATCTCTAAACAACGGACGGGGTGGCCCGGTGGTTTCTTTTGCCGTCACCCGCAAGCAGCTTTTGCTTGAAACTGTCAAGGCCGCCATGGTGCTCCAGAATTTGGGACTCCGCGCCGGCGACCGCATCGCCATCAACCTACCCAACATCATGGAGCAAATCTATTTTACCGAGGCGGCCAAGCGGCTCGGGATTATTTACACGCCGGTGTTTGGCGGTTTTTCAGCTAAAACCCTCAGTGACCGCCTTCACGACTCAGGTGCCAGGGTCATCATCACCTCAGATGGTGGCTACCGAAATGCGCAGATTGTGCCCTACAAGGAAGCCTACACGGACAAGGCGTTGGATGATTACGTTCCGGTTTCTGATGTGCTCGACATTGTCCGCAACACGTTGGAGCTGCTCACAGAAAAATCTACTTTTGGGTGGCTGGGCGAGCACTTCCACGATGCTGTCATCGAGCACATTTGCCGTGCCGTGCAGGAGGCCATTGCCGGTAACATCACTGTAGAGCGTGCAGACGCCATGCGCGGCGTTGGCGTAGGGCTGAGCGAACTGCGCCTGCTGTCGGTCAAGGCAAAGTCCATGATCCGTACGGCTATTGCTAAGGCGCTTGTGACAACACCGGCTCGGGTTGAAGCCGTCATCGTCGTCAAACACACAGGACAAGACATCGTTTGGCGTCCTGAACGTGACCGCTGGGCCCATGAGCTACTGGGCGAGGCAAGCCGACAACTACTTGAAACAGCGCGGGCACGTGGGCTGGCCGTCGAAACAGAAGCCGACCTGTTGAAACTGCCAACGCCGGACTTCATCGCCGTGCTCTATACACATTCACGTCCGGTGCCGGTGGCAGCAGAGTTTCCGCTGTTTTTCATCTATACCTCCGGTAGTACCGGGAAACCTAAGGGGGTGGTTCACGTCCACGGCGGGTACGTAGCCGGCATTGCCCACACCATGCGGATTGCCTTCGATGCGCGGCCGGGTGACGTGATGTACGTCATCGCCGATCCAGGCTGGATTACCGGGCAAAGCTACCTTATTTCAGCGGCGCTAACGACGCGCGTCACCAGCGTGGTCGCCGAAGGCGCGCCCGTGTTTCCCAATGCCGGTCGCTTTGCCTCCATTATCGAACGTTACCGAGTCAACATCTTCAAAGCAGGCTCGACGTTTCTCAAGGGCATCATGAGTGATCCCCAGAATCGTGCGGATGTTGAGCGGTATGACGTTTCATCACTGCACGTTGCCACCTTCTGCGCCGAGCCGACCTCACCCGCCGTCCAGCAGTTCGGTATGGACCTACTCTGCCGGCAGTACATCAACTCCTACTGGGCTACCGAACACGGCGGCATCGTCTGGACGCACTTTTACGCCAATGAGGACTTTCCCTTGCGCCCCGACGCCCATACCTACCCGCTGCCATGGGTGATGGGAGATGTGTGGGTTGCCGAAGAAATAGACGATGATGGCGTAGCGCAGCGGCACCGTCCGGCTGCAGTGGAAGAAAAAGGGGAAATTGTCATCACGCAGCCTTACCCCTACCTGGCGCGAACCGTCTGGGGTGAGGTTGGGAAGTTTGCCGTAACGACAACGCCTATAGGGGACGGACGGGAGGCCGTAACCGTCGTTCCCACGTGGCGCGGGGACATTGAGCGCTACAAAAAGCTGTACTGGACAAAATGGGCTGGGACGCTGGCCTACACCCAAGGCGACTTCGCGCGCAAGTACGCCGATGGCAGCTTCAGCCTGCACGGCCGCTCCGATGATGTCATCAACGTGAGCGGCCACCGCCTGGGCACGGAAGAAATCGAAGGCGCCATCTTGCGCGATAAACAGATCAATCCCAACTCCGTTGTCGGCAATGTCATCGTCATTGGCGCGCCCCACCGTGAGAAGGGACAGACGCCGGTGGCCTTTATTCTGACGGCTGAAGGCCGCAAACTGACAACCGAAGATGAACGGCGGCTGTCCGAACTTGTCCGCCAGGAAAAAGGGCTGACAGCCGTTCCGTCGGACTACATCCCGGTCACGGCGTTTCCCGAAACGCGCAGCGGCAAGTACATGCGGCGTTTTCTCAAAAACCTGCTCTTTGGTGAGCCGTTAGGTGACACAACAACTCTGCGCAATCCCGAAGTCCTTGATGAGATTGCTGCTAAAATCAAGGCCTGGCGCGAGAAAACGCGCTTGCGCGAAGAAGGACGCATATTTGAAACCTATCGCTATGTACGGGTGCAGTACTTCGATGTTGTGCCGCCCAAAGGCGAACAACCCGCCCAACGGATTGCCCTGGCTACCATAACCAACCCACCGGTCAATGCCCTCAACGAACGTGCTCTCGACGAGCTCATCACCGTCATTGAGCACCTCGAACGCCGCGAGGATGTAAAAGTCATCATCTTTACCGGCGAAGGCACCCGCTCGTTTGTAGCCGGAGCCGATGTCAAGCAGTTGCTCGACTTCAAGACCATGGCCGAAGCTTTGCCCCTACCCAACAATGCCCATCTGGCCTTTGGCAAAATCGAGCAGATGAACAAGCCGGTTATTGCAGCGGTCAACGGTGTTGCGCTGGGCGGCGGCAACGAGTTTCAGATGGCCTGCCACTACACGGTGAGCGAACCGACGGCTATTTTCGGGCAGCCTGAAATCCGACTGCATCTCATCCCCGGCTACGGTGGTACGCAACGGCTGCCACGCCTGCTGGCGCTGCGGCGTGGGAACTGATACCGCCCATGCTGTCAGCGCCCACCCGCATCAAAATCTGTGGTGTCACATGCCTTCACGATGCCGAAGCGGCCGTGGCCGCCGGCGCCGACATGCTGGGACTGATTTTTACCCCTTCCAGCGTGCGTTGCGTGGAAGTCGAAACTGCACGTGCCATTGTGGCAGCCGTCCGGGGACGTGTTGAGACCGTCGCCGTGTTTCAGGATGCGCCTGCCGATACCATCAATGCCATCGTGACGCACATCGGGTGTGACTTTGTTCAGTTGCACGGACAGGAAACCCCGGCGTTGGCGGCCGCGGTCATCCGGCCGGTGATTCGCGCTGTGGTTGTTACAGCGGTAACATCAGAGAACACGGTCAGGCAGTGGGCGCAGGCAAGGAATGTCGCCTACCTGCTGTTCGACCGTCCTAAGGCACAACGGGAGCCTGATTGGGAAGCCCAGCTCGATCGCCTTTGGAAGGCTGCGGCCTTAGAACGGGAAAGCTTTGTCGCAGGTGGCCTGTCTGCTGAGAATGTGTTGGAGGTCATTCGGCGCTGGCATCCCTATGGCGTGGATGTGGCTTCCGGGGTCGAGTCCATACCTGGACGAAAGGACGCCGGGCGTATGCAGGCATTTTGTTGGGCCGTCCGGCGAGCAGCCCAACTGGTCTGAATTCAGTGGCGTCGGCCATACCAAACAATCTGGCCCGGCTGCTGTAAAGACAAACGCCGCCCAGGCTTGGTCGGCGTGTCTGGCTTGGCCTTGCCTTCGTCCTGCCCTAGAAGGCCTCGTCGAAGACCACCTCCCCGGTAACAGCAACCTGATAAGCCGCCACCCGTCGCTCGAAGAAGTTTGTCACTTCCTGTACGTCTTGTAAGTCCATGAAAGGAAAAGGGTTACGGGCGTAGTAGCGCTTTTCATAACCTAGTCGCGCCAGGCGCTGGTCGGCAACAAACTCCAGGTACTGCCGCATGTCGGTCAGCGACAGTCCGGCAATGCCGCCCGAAAGCAGGTCTTCTGCAAACTGCATTTCGCAGTCCACAGCTTCTTCAAGCATCTGCACGAAGGCCTCCTCCAGCTCGTCATCGAACAGCTCTGGTTCTTCCTGACGCACTTGGTCGGCAACGGCAAAAGCAAAGTTCATGTGCATGCTTTCATCCCGGAAAACCCAGTTCGTCCCCGAAGCCAGCCCGTGCAACAGCCCCTTGGAACGCAGGAAATAGATGTAGGCAAAAGCAGCAAAGAAGAACAAACCCTCAATACAACTGGCAAAGCACAACAGGTTAAGCAAAAACTTCCGGCGGTCTTCGCGCGTACGCAGTTCATCAAGCAGGAAAATCGAATCAATCCACTGCTGACAGAACCGTGCCTTGCGCGCAATGGAAGGAATGTTGTGAACGGCGGCAAAGGCACGTTCCCGCTCGGCTAGATCGGGGATGTAGGTATCGAGCAGCGTCAAGTAGAACTGGACATGGAGAGCTTCTTCAAAAAGCTGCCGCGAAAGATACATCCGTGCCTCAGGTGCGTTGATGTGCTTGTAAAGGTTGAGCACCAAGTTATTGCCCACGATGGAATCACCGGTAGCAAAAAAGGCGACCAAGCGGTGAATGAGATGACGTTCGGCTGGATTTAGCCGGCTGTGTAAATCCACCACATCGGTCGAAAAATCCACTTCCTCGACCGTCCAAGTGTTTTTGATCGCGTTGCGGTACATTTCGTAAAACAGTGGGTACTTCATCGGCCGCAACGTGAGGTTGAAGCCAGGATCAAGCAACATAAGGCCTCCTTTCTCAGGTGCGCAGTGGGAAAACCCCTGCGCCACCTGGAGTCAGATGCTGTATGAAGGACAAAGATTACTGGCAGGCGTCACAGCTTTCCGGGTTGTCTAAGGCACAGCCCAGGGCTGTATCATCCATTGTTGGGAAGGCTTGCCGAGTAGCCGGGTTGTGCCCAGTCGGCGTAGCAGTTGGGGCGACGGTCGCTTTGGCAATCGTTGTTGCCGGGCGCGAGCGCAGGTAATAGGTCGTCTTGAGACCCTTCTTCCAGGCGTACATATACATCGAGGACAGCTTGCCGATGCTGGGCGATTCCATAAACAGGTTGAGCGACTGAGATTGGTCCACATAAGCCCCGCGTGCTGCGGCCAAATCAATGAGAGCCCGCATGGGCAGCTCCCAGGCCGTGCGGTACAGACGGCGGAGGTCTTCGGGAATGGCCGTAATGTTTTGGATCGAGCCGTCGGCTAACTTGATCTGGGTACGAATGTCTTCATTCCATAGCCCCAGTTGCTTGAGGTCCTCCACCAGGTAGCGGTTGATTTGCAGAAAGTCCCCTGACAGGGTCTCGCGCTTGAAGAGATTGGAGACCTGTGGCTCGATGGCTTCGTAGCAGCCGCAGATCGAGGCAATGGTGGCTGTTGGCGCAATGGCGATGAGCAGGCTGTTGCGAAGGCCTTTGGCTTTGATGCGTTCGCGCAGAGCGTTCCAGCGTTCGGGATCAGGTGGGGTAATTCCCCACAGATCAAATTGCAAGATACCCTGCGCCGTGCGGGTTTCGGGGAAGGCAGGATGCGGGCCGTAAATTTCGGCTAACTCGCACGAGGTCAGCAGCGCATGGTAGTACATTTCTTCCTGGATACGGGTGGAGAGCTCCAGGGCTTCGGGCGAATCAAACGGCAGCCGAAGCTGAAAAAACACGTCTTGTAGCCCCATAAGGCCTAATCCGATGGGCCGCCACCGACGATTCGATTCAGCCGCCGACGGAATTGGGTAGAAGTTGATGTCAATCACACGGTCGAGCTGGCGAACCGCGATGCGGACGTTGCGCGCCAACTTCTCGAAGTCAAACCGCCCATCGGTAACGTGCCGGGCGAGGTTGATCGAACCAAGATTGCACACGGCAGTTTCCGTCGGAGAGGTAACTTCAATGATTTCCGTGCAGAGGTTGGAGAGATGAACAACGCGGCCGGGCCGCCCCGTCTGATTGCACTTACGGTTAGCCGCATCTTTGAAGGTCATCCAGCCGTTGCCAGTCTGTGCCAGCGTCCGCATCATCCGCTGGTAGAGCTCACGGGCACGCACCTGGCGGGTGTAAAGCCCTTCGCTTTCGGCCTTGAGATATGCTGCCTCAAATTCTTCGCCGTAGAGGTCAGGTAGGTGCGGCACAACCTTAGGGTCAAACAGCGACCACATGCCATCTTCCTCAACGCGCTTCATAAAAAGGTCGGGAATCCAGTTGGCCAGATTGAGGTTATAGGTGCGGCGCGCTTCATCGCCCGTGTTGTCCCGCAGCTCGAGAAAGTCTTCGATGTCAGCATGCCAGGGTTCGAGATAAACGCAGCAGGCACCTTTGCGCTTGCCACCCTGATTGACAGCGGCAACCGAGGAATCAAGCGTTTTAAGCCATGGAACAATGCCGTTGGAATGGCCGTTCGTACCCCGAATCAGTGAACCTTTCGAGCGAACACGGTGGTAGGCCAGCCCAATACCGCCGGCAAACTTCGACAACAGCGCTACATCCATGTACTTCTGGTAGATCGCTGCGAGGTCATCTTCCGGCGAATCGAGCAGGAAGCATGAAGAAAGCTGCTCGTGGCGCGTGCCGGCGTTGAACAGCGTCGGGGTGCTGGTCATGTACTCCAACGAAGACAGCAACTGGTACAGCTCTAAGGCGTCAGCAACCGTCTGTGCCAACCCACATGCCACGCGCAGGAAGAAGTACTGAGGGGTTTCAATGACGGTGCGCGCTGTCGGGTGTTTGAGAAGGTAGCGGTCATAGATAGTGCGCAGTCCGAAGTACTCAAACTCGTGGTCGCGTTCGTCACAGATGGCCTCGTCGAGCTTGCGCCGGTGCTCGCTGACAAAGTGACGGACGCGGTCGTTGATAAGTCCCAACTCGTGACCGGCCGCAATGGACTGCGAAAACGAATAGATGTTTTGATTTCGAACTTCTTTGTAGATGTATGTTGCCAGCAGCCGGGCAGCCAGGCGGGAATACTCTGGCTCTTCGACAATGAGCGAAGCGGCTGTGTTGATAGAAAGCCGATCAAGCTCAGCCGTTGTTGCGCCATCGTACAGTCCGCCGATGGTCTTGGTCGCCACCCGGTAGGCGTCTACGTGCTTGAGTCCTTTACAACACCGTCCAACGGCGCGGATGATCTTGTTTACATCCACCGGTTCATAGCTGCCGTTACGTTTCCTAACGCGCATGCTAGAGGGGATGGTTTCAGGCTGGTGGGCAGCAGCGGATTCATTCATAGCTGTTTACTTTTGCTTCCAGAGACAAGAGGGGCAGCGAGTGCGTCAACGGTTGTGGGCGGAAAACACCACAGATACGTCGTCGAACCCAGTGCGCCGTCTTGTTCCCAGAAAGGATTGCTAAAGTGCCGGGTGACTTACCCGGTAAACGAGCGCGATTGTGGGCCGGCACTCTTGAATTTGTCAAGGCTTCCCGCACAAGATGTTGTGGTATGTGCAGTAAGCCTACCATTGGTCGTAAGTCAAGCCACTCTAAAGCGGAAGCTCCAGGCCGGCCCTAGACCGGGTGGCTGCTGCCGGGTGAGTCCCAGCTTCAGTCAGTGAGCAAGAGCGCGGCTGCGAAGAACAGCATGCAGAGCAATGACCTGCTGGCGGGTTGACTCAAATCCTTCCGAGGTATCGATCTCAAAGTCGGCGTAGCGCCGTTTTTCTTCGGATGACATTTGAGCGGCGATACGCTGGGCGGCTTCTTCACGGCTGAGGCCATTGCGCGCCATCAGGCGGGCAAGTTGGATTTCGGGGCGACACCAAACAACCACGACCACATCAAAGCGCCGGTAGCCGCCAGACTCAATGAGCAGGGCTGCATCTACGACGGCAATGCCATGGGGGTCGCAGGCTTCGACTTCCCGCAGCAGGCGGTCTTGTTCAGCATGGACACGCGGATGGACGATAGCATTGAGCCGGGCCCGCGCTTCCGCGTCGGCAAAGACCAACCGGCCGAGTTTCGCGCGGTCAAGCGTGCCGTCAGCAGTCAGTACCTCGCGGCCGAAAGCCGCTACAATGTCGTTGAAGGCAGGCATGCCCGGCTGCACGACAGCCCGGGCAATTTCATCGGCATCGAAGACGTGGCAGCCAAGTTCGCGTAGCAGGCCGGACACATACGACTTGCCTACGGCAATGCTACCTGTAAGGCCTACGCGAAGCATGGCTGCCTGGGGAATGATTCAGTTGATACCCATCAGCATGTCGGCGGCTTGCTGATAGGAGGCAAAGACGCAATCGGCTGCAGCATTTCCACCACAGATAAGCGCCACCGGGCACTCATACTTGCTTATTGGGACACCACCATCCAGCAGGGCCGCTACAACGGCCGCCCCGGCTGGCTCAACAAGTTGATTGCACTCTGCCCATAGCCACCGCATCGCCTGCACCATCTGGCGGTCGTCAATCAGGTGTACTGTATCCACATACTGGCGCGTGACACCGAACGTCAAATCACTCACACTGCGCGGAGCCAGCGTGTCAGCAATGGTGCGCACCTGTTGCACGCCGGTCCGGCGGCCGGCTGCCAGGCTCTTGTTCATCGAGGGTGCACCGACCGGCTCGACGCCGATGATGGTCACGCTGGGCTTTTGCTGACGAATAGCCGCCGACACACCGGCAATCAGCCCTCCGCCCCCGACGGCTACCAGCAGGCAATCCATCTCAGGTAGGTCTTCCAACATTTCCAGGCCAACAGTGCCCTGGCCTTCCACAACCGAAAGCCCGTCAAAGGCCGGGACGTAAGCCAGGCCTTCATCGGCAGCATGGGCGAGGGCCTTGGCATTAGCGTCATCCCAGGCTTCGCCGTACTTGATGACCTTGGCTCCGTAGCGCGCAATGCGCATGACGCGGTCTTCACTAGCGCGTTCAGGAAGGTACACAATCGCCGGCACTTCCAGACGATTGGCCGCATACGCCAGGGCCAGTCCGTGATTACCGCCAGAGGCCGTAATTACGCCGCGCTGACGCTGAGAAGGCTCAAGCTGGAGCAGGGTATTGAACACACCCCGCGCCTTGAACGAGCCACTAACCTGCATGTTTTCAAGCTTGAAGTGAATACGTGGATGCACGTCCCGATGTACCAGTGGCATTGGCAGCATCGGGGTATGGCGGATGTAAGGGGCGATCCGTTCCCGCGCCGCCACAAAAGCTTCCAGGGGGATTGAGTACGACATAGAACAACCCAGACCGCAAAGAAAATCAGAGTGAATGTATTCGGTAGTGTCAGGTGTTTAGTTGTACCTGTCCAGTAAAATCTCTTTCCAAAAGTCTGTGGAGACAAACACGGACGAATGTCAGAAGAACCGGTTTACAACGTTGCTCAAAGAGCTGCCTTTTTAGGTGACACAAAACCGGTTTTTGGGAAAAACAGGGAGAGTGTCATGCAAAAGCGGCGGTACGGCTATCGGTTAACTATCGAGTATGACGGCTCACGATATGCCGGATGGCAGGAACAGCGTCAAGTGCGTACGGTTGCCGGCGAACTGCGCCGGGCGCTGATAGCAGTACTTTCTGATCCAGAGCTTGATCTGGGGGGAGCAGGCCGTACGGATGCAGGTGTGCATGCTCTGGGGCAGGTGGCACACTTGCGTACTGTGACATGTATTGATCCCGATGAGCTGCGTCACCGCGTCAATGACGCGCTGCCGAGTGATATTTGTATCCTTGATGTTGCACCGGCCCCACTGAGCTTTCATGCGCGGCATGATGCTATTGCGCGCTATTACATCTACCAGATTGCACTACGGCGGATGGCCTTTGCGAAAAAGTACATCTGGTGGGTTCGGGATCGGCTTGATGTGGAAAAGATGCGCGCAGCGGCGGAAGTCCTGCGGGGGTTTCACGACTTCACGGCCTTTTCCCAAAAGGGCCCGGTGGATCACAGTCTGACTCGCGATGAGCAGGCCCGAACTGAATCGAAGCTCGTGGATGTGCATGAGCTGACGGTGAACCTGCGGCCGGGGATGATGGTCATACGAATCGGAGCGTCACATTTTTTGTGGCGCATGGTGCGTCGGATTGTCGGCGCGCTGGTCGCCGTCGGTAGCGGGAAGCTAACCGTTGAGGACATCCGGCTGGCGCTTCGGCAGGCGCAGCCAAATGAAACTATCGCGCAGTTGACCGCTCCGGCTTCAGGCCTGTTTTTGGAGAAGGTGGAGTACCCGGGCGAGTTGGTTGAACCACAGCCGGTGGATGTGTTGGCACGGCTGGGACTGCCGGCTGAACGGGAAGCGATGTTGCACAAGTACCGGTCGGAGCCGAGACACCGGTCGCCTCACCGTCCAACGCGCCCCGGCCGCCCCTGAGCCATGTATTTGACGGAGGCGGGTTGACACGGGGAATTTGTGGCAATCCGTGCCGACTGAAAATCTCTCCCGCCCCGTTGCTTGTCTTGACAGACTTCTGAAGGATAGGAGATCTCTCTACTCGACCGAGCTTCCCTGCCAGCGGCATTCCGACGAACCTGGCAGGCCGCTTCGTTGGTTAGTAGGCTGTTTTCCTTGCCGCAACCCGCACTAATGGATGCCCTGATCTATGGCCAGGCAAAAGAACCATACTGGAAAGACGCCCGCCAGCAGCTTCAACGAATGCTGCCGCATTCTGGAGGACTATCTGGACGCACTGAATACGGTTCGGAAATCGGGGGCAGGTGTGGCGGAAACGTCCTGCTACCCGGCCCTGTCCAATCTGTTCAACGCCGTGGGGAAGACCCTCAAGCCCCAAGTGCGCTGCGTGATGAACCTGAAAAACCTGGGAGCGGGCATGCCCGATGGCGGCCTGTTCACGGCCGATCAATTCCGGCGCCAGACTGACAGTGCACCCCAGTCTGGCCAGCTTCCGGCGCGGGGCGCCATCGAAGCCAAGGGAACCAGGCCCAACGTCGAGGGGATAGCTAACAGCCAGCAGGTCAAAAACTACCTGAAAACTTACGGCATCGTGCTGGTCACAAACCTGCGCGAGTTTCTGATTGTGGAGCGCGGCCCTGCAGGCGAGCCGGTCCAGCGGGAAGCTTTCGTTCTGAGCCGTGATGAGAACGACTTTTGGCAACACAAGGTCGCCAATCCACGCGGCACGGCCCAACTCCAAGGGGAGCCATTCGTCGAGTTTATCAGGCGTGCCTGCCTCCACGCTGCGCCACTGGTTAACCCGAAAGATGTGGCGTGGTTTCTGGCCTCCTATGCGCGCGATGCCCTCTACCGCGTGGAACGCCAGAAGGAACTGCCTGCCCTGCAAGCTGTCCGCGAGGCGCTGGAAGAGGCGCTGGGGATGAAGTTCACCGATGAGCGGGGGGAGCATTTCTTCCGGTCAACGCTGGTGCAAACTCTCTTCTATGGTGTGTTCTCCGCCTGGGTTCGCTGGCACAGGGATAACCCTGATCCCAAGTTGCAGTTTGACTGGAAGACGGCGGAGTGGTCCCTGCACGTTCCGTTCATCCGAACCTTGTACGAAGAATTGGCCAAGCCCAGCCGGTTGGGGCCGCTCGGGCTTGTGGAAGTGCTTGACTGGGCTGCTGGCGTACTCAACCGGGTGGATCGGGCTGAGTTTTTCAGCCGTTTCCAGGATGAACACGCGGTGCAGTATTTCTATGAGCCTTTTCTGGAAGCCTATGACCCGGAATTGCGCAGGGCTTTGGGCGTTTGGTACACCCCGCCGGAAATCGTCAAGTACCAGGTGGCGCGGGTGGATGCCGTTTTGCGCGAAGAGCTTGGCTTACCCGACGGGCTGGCCGATCCGAACGTCATCGTCCTGGACCCTTGCTGCGGCACGGGGGCGTACCTGGTGGAAGTGTTGCACCGCATCGCGGCCACGCTCCGCGACAAAGGGGGCGACGCGCTGGTAGCCTCCGACCTCAAACAAGCCGCGATGCACCGCGTGTTCGGCTTTGAGATTATGCCGGCACCCTATGTCGTGGCCCATCTCCAGCTTTCCTCCCTCTTGCAAAACCAAGGTGCTCCCCTGGCCCCCGGCAAGACGGAGCGCGTCGGCATCTACCTGACCAATGCCCTGACGGGCTGGCAGCCGCCCAAGGGGCCAAAGGCCAGGTTTCTGCTCCCCGAACTGGAGGAGGAACGCGACGCCGCCGAACAGGTCAAACGAGACAAGAAAATCCTGGTGGTATTGGGCAATCCGCCTTATAACGCCTTTGCCGGAGTGAGTCCCGCCGAGGAAGAAGGGTTGGTTGAGCCGTATAAGGTGGGGCTAAACCGGCCCGTGAGCGAAGGCGGCTGGGGCATCAAGAAGTTCAACTTGGACGATCTTTACGTCCGGTTCTTCCGCCTGGCCGAACGCCGGATTGCCGAGATGAGTGGCGAGGGGGTGGTGTCATTCATCTCGAATTTCTCCTACCTGGACGATCCGTCTTTCGTGGTGATGCGCCAGCGATTTCTGGAAGAGTTTGACAAGCTCTGGTTCGATTGCATGAACGGCGACAGTCGGGAAACCGGCAAGTTGACGCCCGAAGGCAAGCCTGATCCTTCCGTCTTCTCGACCCCCTACAACCGGGAAGGAATCCGGGTCGGTACGGCGGTTTGTGTCATCGTGCGCAAGCCGAAGCGCATGAAAAAGGCGATAGTGCGTTTTCGCCATTTTTGGGGCGTAACCAAGCGTGCAGACCTGCTCAAGAGCCTCAAGGCCAAAAACTTCAACAAAGCCTACACCTTGGCCGATCCGCGCCCGGAAAACCGCTACTCCTTCCGCCCGGAAACCGTCACCGCTCACTACACGCAATGGCCGCGGCTTGTCGAACTGTGCGCCTTGCCGCCGTCCAATGGACTGATGGAAAAGCGTGGCGGCGCATTGATTGACATTGACCGCGATGCCCTCGCGGATCGAATGCGCGACTACTTCAACGCCCATCTGTCGTGGGAGGAGTACAAAGCCAGACAAACGGCCCTCACGAAAGATGCCGCGCGATTTGTCGCCAAGGATGCACGGGCGAAGGCGATCAAGAATGAATCGTTCGATGACAACCGGCTGCGCCGCTACGCGCTACGTCCCTTTGATACGCGGTGGTGCTATTACACGCCGGTGCGCCCCGTTTGGAACGAGCCACGCCCGGCGTTATGGGCGCAAGTTTGGGAGGGTAACAGGTTTTTGATGTCAAGGCCCACGGGAGTCGCTACGCCCGAGGGCGTTCCTTTTTCTCTGACATCAATCCTTGGTGATAATGATTACCAACGTGGCCACTCGTACTATTTCCCGCTTCTGCTGAAAAACAAACAGCGTCTGGACCGGCGCAGTCACAAGACGCTACTCGACATTCTGGAAGAACCGGAAGTCGGGAGTGATAGTCCAATTGCCAACCTTTCCAAGCCGGCCCGGGCGTATCTGGCCAAGCTGGGCATCACAGACCCCGACGCCGACGCGAAGACCGCCGGGCTGATCTGGATGCACGCTTTGGCCGTCGGCTACAGCCCCGCTTACCTGTGCGAAAACGCCGACGGCATCCGCCGCGACTGGCCACGGGTTCCGCTCCCGGACTCCCGGAAGGCCCTGGAGGCATCGGCGGCGCTGGGCGAACAAGTGGCGGCCCTGCTGGACACCGAAGCCGACGTGCCCGACGTGACCAGCGGCAAGATCACGCCGCTGCTGAAGACCATCGGCTTGATCACGAAGGTGGGCGGCGGTGCGATCGACCCGTCGGGCGACGACCTGGCGGTAACCGCCGGCTGGGGGCATCGCGGCAAAGATGGCGTAGTCATGCCTGCCAAAGGGAAGGTGAACCAACGCCCGTACCGTGCGGATGAGCAAAAAGCTATTGCTGACGAGGCAAAGGCGCGGGGTATGAAGGTTCAGGAAGTCCTCCGGCTGCTGGGCGAGGAGACCCTGGACGTGTACCTAAATGAGACGGCCTGCTGGCGCAACATTCCAGTGAACGTGTGGAACTACTACATCGGCGGCTACCAAGTCATCAAGAAATGGCTGAGCTACCGGGAACGCAACATCCTTGGCAGGGCGCTGCTCCCCGAAGAGGCTCGCGAAGTGATGAACATGGCCCGGCGCATCACGGCAATCATCCTGCTGCAACCCAGGCTGGATGCGAACTACCGCAACATCGCGCCGGCGGCATTCAGTTGGCCGCCATAGTAACCAGTCCCGCGCCAAGGCGGCCAAGGCCGATGTGGACGCGATGATCCTGAAAGCAAAGCGGGCAGCCCGAACGAATGAACGAAACTTTCATTCTGAGGTGGATTCGGTCGCCCCTGCAACCGTTGAACCGCTTGCGGGCACGCCAAACGCACCTGAAGCTTTATCCATCCGGTTGACGGGTCTGATGGAGACGAAATTGCTGTTGAAGGGCCTGCACCGATTCGTGCAGACTGAACCTCTTTCCGACCCCGTTGCGCGCCGTTGCCGCCTTCTGTCCCCCCGGAAGATTTGTCGGCAGCGGCGACGAAAATGCTGCGGCCGCAATAGTGACTTGTCGCCAGAGCAGAAACCGTTGGAGCCGAACATGAAGGCTACCTTCCCTCCGTGGAAATTGGACGTGCCCACTGCTTTGGCAGCGCTCGTTGCTGGGGGACTGGGTTTTGCTCTCAATGCCTTCCCTTTGCCGATTGGCAGGGACCTGCACCTTATCTTCGGCCCTATCCCTGCGCTCATCGTCGCTTTGACCTTCAGCCCGCTGTACGGGATGGTCGCGGCCCTGCTGGCCGGTCTCGCCACGGTGTGGTTGTGGGGGCATGGTCTGGCGCTGCCTTTTTTGGCAGCTCAAGCGTTTGTCGTTGGCTGGTGTGTCCAGCGTTGGAAGTGGCGCGCGCTCTCTGCGGATGCTGCTTTTTGGGCCGGCGTTTCACCGCTGCTGTACTTGCTTCATGTTCGTTCTGAGGTGTATGCGACTGGTTTCGGCCTAGTCGTGGCTTTCAAATATGTCGTCAATGGGTTGCTCTGTACGACCTTGGCCGATTCCTGCCTGGGCTGGCCGTTATGTGGGCGGCTGTTGGCGTGGCATGGCGGTCGTCTCTATGACGACACACTGGTTGATCGGCTCACACGAGTGCTGACTCTGGTGGCCGTTGTGCCGGCATGCGCTTTGGCCGTTTGGTATGCCCGCACCGCGTCGAACCAACAAGAGCATGAGGTGCGCAATGAGTTGGCGAGCCAGGCCAGGATGATAGTCAGTGTGATTAGGGATAAAACCCTGGAAGGGCGGCAGGACGTGACGGTGCTTGCTGACCGGCTGGCTGAGATGCCAAACGACCCGGCTGCAGTAGCCCGTGAGCTGTGGCGTTTTCACCGGCATTGCTTGCTGCTTGAAACAATTCTGGTTGCTGATACGACCGGCAAAATCATCGCGAGCAGTCCAGCGCTTGCCGAACAACAGTTGAATGTTGCTGACCATCCCCATTTCCGTGCGGCATTATCCGGGCAGACCGTTGCAATTTCAGATGGTTTGCGCCGTCTAGACTACGCGCGGGACCCATGGGTGGCGTTTGCAGCGCCGATTCGGCTGCCGGACGGCACCCTGCGAGGCGTTGTTGATGGGCGAATGACAATGGCCCAGCTTTCACAGATGCTGGCAACCTGCGCTGCTAATTGGCGTGAGCCGCTCTATCTTGTCATCTTGGACCGGCAGTTGCGTGTTCTAGCCGCAAGCGCCCCTGAGCTTTTTCCGCCGTTGACCAAAACAGCCTTCTCTGACATTCAAACGCGTGACCGTCCGCTATGGCTTCCGGTTCCAGCCTCTGGGGAAGAAGCCCGTTTCTGGGTCTGGCAGGAACAAGAACCGGAAACGGGCTGGCGATGCTATGCCCTGGTGCCCTTTGCAGTCGTCCACGAGCGGGCAGTAACGGTGTTTATCTCGTTCTTGCTGGTGATTCTGTTTGTATTGTTTGCGGCAGCGTGGGTGTCGAGAGGAATCGCCCGCCTAGTAATGCAGCCGCTCAACGAATTGACCGCTACGGCGCAAGCGCTGGCTGCTGACCCGGAACGGGCTTCGGACATCCTGAGCAGACAAAACCTACCGGTCATGCGCCTGCCGGCGGAAATTGCCCATTTGACAGAGGCTTTCCAAGCAATGGCCGTACAGGTGGGAAAAACCATGTCCCACCTGCGCACAACGAACACCGAGCTGGAAATTGCCCGGCAGCGCCTAGAGGAAGCGCGAAACAACCTAGAACGCGAGCTGGCAGCACGGACAGCCGAAATCGAAAGTCGCGAAGAAGCGCGTCTGCGGTCGCAAAAGCTGGAGTTGCTAGGGCAGCTTACCAGTGGTATCGCCCATAACTTCAACAATCTTCTGACCGTGATTCTTAGCTACAGCTCGCTTGAACTCAGCCGCCGTGCTCCCGATGATCCTTCCTGCAAGGGGCTTCAGTCTATCCGGCGGGCAGCCGAACGCGGACGCGATCTCGTCAAGCAGTTGATGGCCTACAGCCGCGCCAGCGAAGCCAGCGCCCCCTTATGCTTTCCCCTTCACGATGCCCTGCGGACGGTGCAGGGGATGATCGAGCGGCTTTTCAACGAAGAGGTCGAACTGACCACAAACTTCACTGCCGGGGAAGTCTTCGTATGCGCCGTCCCGCAGGAACTGGAGCAGGTTTTTCTCAACCTGCTGGTCAATGCCCGCGATGCCATGCCCAACGGCGGGAGCGTCTGTCTGGAAACCGCCCTGGTGACGGATGCTGCCACCGAGACCGGCGGCCTAGTCTTTCCGGCTGGAAGCCGCCTGGAGGCGCTGCTGGCGTCGCAGCCGGTTGTCCGCATCTCCGTACGCGACACCGGAACCGGCATCCCGCCAGAAGTCATGCCACGGTTGTGCGAGCCGTTCTTCACGACAAAGGCACAGCACAAAGGCACAGGACTTGGGCTTTCAACCGCCCTGGAGACAATTACCGCCGCCGGGGGGCTGCTGCGGGTTGAAAGCGAAGTCGGGAAGGGAACAACCTTCCACGTGTACCTACCGGTGGTTGGCCAGCCTGCCTCCAGCGTCACCACTTCTGGGGCCCAGCGGCTGTCATTTCTCAAGCCGTCAGTGCAAGCGCGCCGGGTGCTGGTCGTCGAGGATGACCCGGACGTGCGGGCGACCGTGTCCGCAGCCCTCTTGGCAGGTGGTTTTGCCGTCGTCGAAGCCAAGGATGGGCAAGCAGCGTGGAATCTGATCCAGCAGCAGGCCGGGCGCTTTGACCTGGTCGTCACCGACGTCCGCATGCCGAACGTCAATGGCATCCAGTTGGCTTCTTGCATCCAGGAAACCTATCCTGACCTACCGGTGCTCTTCATTTCGGGCTATGCTGACAGGGAGGATACCGGGCAGAGCTTTGCCTTCCGGGATAACCTCATCTACAAGCCTTTCACGGCGGCTGAAATTGTCGAAAAGGTCGAGTCCATGATGGATAGAAATGCTGCTGAGTACGTAACGAGGGAAACTGAGTAGTCCTCTGAGCTGAACAAACATGGAGAAAGAAGATTTTTTGAGACTGCTTCGGGATGAAGTTGAGGAATTTAAGTCAGCAGTTTCTACACAAAATGGAGATTGGATAGTCAAGGGATTTATTGACATAGCCAGAAATGTTTATACGATTTCAATGGACACCAAGGTTATCTCGAAGGTTATAGAGATTCTGCTATTCCCCAGACTTTCAAGCTTTGCAGAGAGAAACAGTCTGAGTATCAGACTGCCTGAGCACCAGAATTTCTACCCTGATATAAGTTTTGTTGATAGCAGTGGATGCAATTTTGCTCTTGATATTAAGAGTACCTATAGAATTGATAATAGATATGTGAATGGTATGACTCTTGGAACTTTTACTGGGTATTTTCGAGATAGAAAAAGTACGAAGAATATAACTCTCCCATACAATTCTTACAAAGGGCATTTTGTCCTCGGGGTAATCTATACCAGGGTAGATGTATATGAGCAAAGAATCTATAGCCTCAACGAGCTTGAGCACATCAAATCTGTAATCAGGGATTTCTCGTTCTTCATTCACGAGAAGTATCGTATTGCTTCGGATCGGCCAGGAAGTGGAAACACAAGAAATATTGGATCGGTCACAGAAGTTGATAAACTGGTTAATGGCTCCGGCCCGTTTGCTGAACTAGGAGAAAAAGTATTTGATGACTACTGGACTTATTACTTGACCAGGGACATGGCCAGAGCAGCCAAGCTGACGAATCCTCCTTACACAGATTTGCCCAGCTATCTGAAATATAAGGAGCAATATAAGGAGCTAAAGAAATGACAAGCCAAAAACTGCCTTGGATGATAGAGAAAGTGATAGTTCCCCCGATCAAATGTCAGGGAATCAAGACCAAGCTCGTCAAGTTCATTCTAAGTAATACTTCCTGGAGTGGAAAAGGTCGCTGGGTAGAGCCTTTTTTGGGATCAGGAGTGGTGTTATTCAACCTTCAGCCGGAACGTGCCCTGGTCAACGACATTAACCCTCACATTATTAATCTTTACAGGATGATCTATGAGGGGTCATTATCACCTGAAGAAGTAGGTAGGTATTTGACAGCAGAAGGAAGAAGATTGTTATCGAAGGGAGAAGAGCATTATTATTTCATCAGGGAGCGTTTTAATAAGACTGGCGATCCTTTGGATTTTATTTTTCTTAACAGGTCCTGCTTCAACGGTGTTATGCGTTTTAATAGCAAAGGTCAATTCAATGTTCCATTCTGCCGAAAGCTGGATCGTTTTCGTCCAGCGTATGTGACCAAGATAGTTAATCAGATTCTCAAAATCAAAAAGATAGTCTGCAATAAGGATTGGGAGTTTCGTAATGAAGACTGGCGAAAGTGCCTTGAAGGCCTATCAAAAGATGACTTTGTTTACCTCGATCCTCCGTATGTAGGTAGGCACGCTGACTATTACCAAAGGTGGTCAGAACGTGAAGCCCTGGAGTTGGCAAGAATTATCAAGAGCTTACCCTGTGGCTTTGCATTGTCTATGTGGAAGCAGAATAAATACCGGATTAATGAGCACCTTGAGTATTACCTGGATGGATTGGTCGTAAAAAGCTTTATGCATTTTTACCATGTAGGTTCAAGTGAAAATCTGCGAAATTCAATAGAAGAAGTTTTGCTGATAAAACCTGGATGTGAAACAGCACCTTTTGAACTTCTAAAGTCAAGTAAGGCTGCCCAGTTGGCGCTTGCTTTAGGTTAAGCAGAGGCTAGAAAGGACCGACGCCAAATATCCGTCCTGTGATTTGAGTGGAAGTGAAAAATTTGCTGTTCGGTCCGGTTATTGGAGAGCCTTCTCGGTCTCGGTGGCGGGCATCGCCTGGGGTAAGGCCGGTTGTGGCTTGCGCCGGTAGTCGCCACGGCTGAAATACTTCTCCAGCCAGACGTAACAGCAGATAAAGAAATACCGGCTGCCCATTTCCTTGATCTTGAGCTTGGCCAACCCCGTACGCCGGTTGCGCCAGGTAATGGGAATGACCGTCCAGGTGTAGCCCCGGACAATCGCCTTGAGCGGCAGTTCCACCGTCAGGTTGAAGTGCGGCGACAGGAAAGGCCGACAGCCTTCGATGACTTCCCGCCGGTATGCCTTGAAGGCATTCGTGGTGTCGTTGAGCCGGATGCCGAACAGTAGCCGCAAAAACGTATTGGCCAGACGATTCAGCACCCACTTGATGGGTGGGTAGTCAATCGTGCCCCCACCCTTGATGAAACGGCTGCCAAAGACACATTCATAGCCCCGGTTGAGCTCCTGCCAGTAACGGACAACATCGCGGCAGTCATCTGATTCATCTGCCATCATGATGACCACCGCATCGCCCGTGACATGCTCAAAACCAAGAGTAACTGCACGCCCAAACCCATGCTCGCCGAGATTTCGTACCGGGCGCAAAGTGGGAACCGCCGTGCAGGCGGCTTGCAGGACTTCCCACGTGGCATCCGTACTCCCGTCGTCCACGACGATGATTTCGTGCGGAATCTGGTGGAGCCGCAGTTCAACGTACAGGTGCTCGACGGTCGAACGGATACACTCGGCTTCGTTCCGCGCCGGAATGACGACGGACAGTTGCTTGAGAGGCGGTAGGGTTGGGTCAGGTGCAAACATTGGCTAGTCCTCGGAAAACCGTAGCCACTCTGGATGCTCTCGCGCATGCGCGGCAATTTCGGAAAAAATTGCTTCGCGCGTGTAGGTCGGCCGCCAATTGTAACTGGCACAAGCTAGGCTTGCATCCAACACCAGCCAGCCTACGTCAAACGGCCGTGGTGTCGGATCGGCCGTGACTTCATGCGGCCCGAAGTAGTCAGCACACCAGGCGCTAAGTTCGGCCAGAGAAAAGCTGCTGTCCATACCGCCCCCGACATTGACGACACGCGGGAGTCCGGCGCTTTGCCCGGCATTCATCTGTGCCACGAGCAACGGAACAAGATCGGCCGGGTGGAGACAGTCTCGCACCTGGCGGCCTGAGCCGCCAAAACCAATGTAGCGCAGTGGTCGTCGCGCCGCGTAAGAGCGAATCCAGAAAGCAACAATCCCCTGATCGGCTTTGCCGAACTGTTCTGCCCCGGCCATAACGCCACAGCGATTGATGAAGACCGGCAAACCAAACGCCGCGCCATATTCGAGCGCCAGCAATTCCGATGCCAGCTTGGCGCTCCCATATAGCGATAGTGGCGGCGTCGTCGAAAACGTTTCCGTGATGCCGGCCGGAGTGAGCCCGTCTACGCAGGCGGTTGGGTCAGGGACAAACCGATTTGCATGTTCGAGCAGTGGCAGAGCAGACAGGGCTGCAATCGAATAAACCCGGCTCGTGCCGAGCAAGATAAAACCGGCATTCCACTGTCGAGCCAGCTCGAGCATGTTGAACGTGCCAACAAGGTTGTGTTCGAGTAGCTGACGAGTGCTGGTTTTGCCGTCTATTCCAGCCAGCACGCTAGGATTGGCTGCGGCATCAATGATCCACTCACATCGGGGCAAGCCTTCCAGATCGCTAGGTAGACGAATGTCACCATGCATGAGTCGAAGGCCAGCCTCGCGCAGCCGTTGTCGGTTGATTTCACTGCCAGGGCGCACAAGGTTGTCCAGCCCAATCAGTTCTACGCCGGTCATCCATTCGCGGAGCACGCGGGCCACAACACTGCCAACAAAGCCGCACATGCCGGTGATCAGAATCCGCATCAGCAGGTCTCCATTTGAAAATCAAGCTGGTAGCCAATAAGGTTGTGACGACGTAAGAACCATACCGCAGAGAGAGGAACCTGCACGTGCCTGCTCCGGTTTGTTTGGTCACCGGGTCTTCGGGACTTATCGGCTCGGAAGTTGTCGAATACTTTCACCGTCGCGGCTTTGTCGTGCATGGCATTGACAACAACCAGCGTGCCGTCTTTTTCGGCCCGGCCGGCGACACCCGCTGGAACCAACAGCGGTTAGTGACAACGCTGAAGCACTTTCACCACCACGAGCTGGACATCCGCGACCGGGCCGGCGTCGCAGCCCTACTGGCCGAACTGCGTCCCAACGTCATTATCCACACGGCGGCGCAGCCTTCTCACGATCTGGCGGCACAAATACCTTTTGATGACTTTGATGTGAATGCCGTCGGCACGCTCAACTTGCTAGAAGCCGCACGGCGGTACTGTCCCGAGTCGCCGTTTATCCACATGTCCACCAACAAGGTCTATGGCGACGGCCCAAACTATATTCCGCTTGTTGAACTTGAGACCCGGTGGGACTATGCCGACCCAACCTACGCTCATGGGATTCCTGAGACGTTTCCCATTGACCACACGCTCCACTCGCTGTTTGGGGCGTCAAAAGTTGCGGCTGATGTGCTGGTGCAGGAATACGGACGCTATTTCGGCATGCCAACCGTCTGCCTGCGCGGCGGCTGTCTGACCGGCCCCAATCACGCTGGCGTCGAACTGCACGGATTCCTAAGCTATCTCATCAAGTGCAATCTGGAAGGGCGGGAGTACAAAATCTACGGTTACAAGGGCAAGCAAGTCCGCGACAACATCCACGCGGAAGATGTCGCAGCCTTTATGTTTGCTTTCTATGAGTGTCCGCGCGCCGGCGCGGTCTATAACCTAGGCGGCGGCAAGGAAAATGCCTGCTCGATTCTGGAAGCCTTCCAGATGGTTGAGGCGCTAACCGGCAAACCGCAGCGGTACAGCTATGTTGACCAGCCGCGTCGAGGCGATCACATCTGTTACTACAGCGATCTGCGAAAGATGAAAGCCGATTATCCGAGCTGGAGCGTCAAGCATTCACTCAAGGATATTTTTGCCGACATTGTCAAAGCCTGGGAGACCCGACTCAAAGCTAGCTCGTGATCTCCACAGACATTTCCCATGAGCCTTAGAAGTTGACGTTGAAATCAAGCCGGTAGAAGCGCCGGTAAACGGCAAAAAAAGTGCCGAACTGGGGCGCACCTGTGTTGGCAAAAACATTGCGCGGATTGAAGTGGTTGGTCACGTTGAAGATACTGACCGTAAAGCTGGCCGATTCGATGCCGGCCTTTTTCCCAAAAAGCGTCGGCTTGAGCCACTCCGGCACCTTGAAGGTCTTAGTCACGGCCAGATCAAGCGCCACAAAACGCGGGAAACGGGTGTTGTCTGCATTGCGCTGCCCGATGAAGTTCTGATGTTCGTCGGTGACACTGAACGGGAAGCCGTCCCGCCACTCGAAAATGGGTGCCAGCTTGACCTGCCACGGCAGGGCAAACACCCCACGGGCAAAAAAGCGGTTGGGTGCGTCAATCGGGGCATTGCCAAACTGGTCGGGACGAATGACCGGATTGGGAATGTCACCGAAGTAGCTGATGAAGTCGTTGAGCTGCGCCCGCGCCTTGCTGCGAACGTAGGAAACCGTAAGCGTATGGTCATGCGTAAAGCGGATGTCAGCCGTGGACTCAAAGGCCCGGTAGGTGGCCCGCCCGGTGTTGAACAGCCGGATGATGCCGTCCGTTGGGCGCACGATGGGTTCGACGAACAAATCATTGAACGTCCGGCTGTCAAGGTAGGCCAGCTTGGTCAGGACACGCTTCGTGATGCGCTGTGCAAATTCCACCCGAAACGTCCGGTTGAAGGGAATGCGGAAGTCGCCGCCCCGGCCGGGATCATTTGTCGGGTCGCGCGCCAGGTCATAGACAAAGGCGCGCACCGGCTCGCGCAGACTGCCGTCCGGGTTAAAGGTGGTGACAATCGGCCGTGGCATGTTCCGAAAGGCCAACGCATTGAGGGGAAGTTTGTCGTAAAACAGCCCGAAGCCGGCCCGCAGCACGGTATCATCCGTGCCCCGTGGTGAATAGGACAGGGCAATGCGCGGGGCCAGGTTGATGCTTGTGGCGGCCTGCTGGGTCTCGATGCGCAGCCCGAAATCGAGTTGCAGATTGGGGCGGATGAGCCACTGATCCTGCGCATAGCCGGAAACTTCGATGTTGTCGGCGCGCAGATCGCCCCGGTTGGCATAGGTGATGCATTGCAGCAGAAGACCATCCGTGCGGCGGAGTTCGACTGGTCGGCTGATCATCTCTCCCCGGTTGCGCATGGCGTTGACATCGAAGCCAAACTTGATGCGGTGCCAGCCCATGGCCTCAAACGCCGCCATAGCGTTGGAAAACTGCAACTGGTAGCGTTCCGTCGTGCGGTTGGTTGTTGTAAAGAAACGACCCAGCCGCCCGGCGGGCGTGATCACCATGATGCCTTCGCCCTTGCCAGAGGTTTCGACGCCGATCCGCTTGTAGTTGAAATGTGTTTCAAGCGTCGAACCGGCCTGCGTGGCATAGCGATGCGTCGCTGCTAAGGCAAGGTCGGTCGTCCGCTGGTCGGGCGATACCGGCACAGGATTGAAAAAGTCAAGGCCGACGTTACGTACCAGCCGCCGGGCAACATTGACCGTCGTCGTCAGAGCCTGGCGGTCGCTCAAAAACACGTCAAACTGGCTGAAACTGCGGAAGGAATACTTCCGGACTTCGTTATCGGGACTAGGCAGCCCGCGCACCACGGCCTTGTCCACAATGCCTTCAACCGCCTGGGCGAAAAAGGCTTTGTCGCGGACGATGGGGCCGGAAACATTTGCCCGGGGCGAGACATTGGCAAAGCCAAACAACTGGCCGCTCCGAAAGCGCGGTTCGGGAAAGAAGTCGTTGATGCCAAAAGTCCATTTGTTGCTGCCCGGGCGGGTCTCGATGCGAGTGACGCCGCCGGTGAATTTGCCGAACTCCGGCAGGTAAGGGTTGGTGAACACCTCGGCTTGCTGGACGGCTTCAAGCGGGATTTCAACCTGAAACGTGCCCGTTGCCGGATCGTTGCTGATGTTCCCGTTGACAAGCACGGCACTTTGTTCTTCCCGCGCGCCTTTGATACTTGTGCGCCCGTCATTGGAGCGGATGACGTTCGGCACAGGTGGAAATGAGGTGAGAATGTCACGCCCCCGCGCCGGCAGGATGCGCACTTCAGCCGGGGTAATCTGGTCCGTAGGGTTGCTGCCTTGTTCTACTAGGGGACGTGCGGCGTCGCCGCGAACTTCCACAATCTCGCCACCAGTTGGGTTTAGGCTGATAGGCTGTTCGGCCAGCACGCCTGGCTCGACAACATAGTTTTCGTCGCTCAGCGGGTCGTATCCGGTGGCTTTGATGTTCAAGGTGTAGAGTCCGCCGGGCACCTCAGCAAAGGCGGCTTTCCCGGCAGCATCCGTTGTTCGGGTGATCGTGCGGGTGCCCGGTGCACCGTCCCTGGGGGAAAGGGTAATCACCACGCCAGCCAGAGGCTTCTGGGAACTGGCGTCAGTGACGGTAAAGACGACTAGGCTTGTCTGTTGTCCAAACATGTTGTTGGTCAACAACCCCAGCCATAACAGAAGGACAAAACCAAAACGTTGCATGACGATCCACCTGGAGTGTTTTGAAACACCTAGGATAACCTTGACAGGCAAACGCTAGCCGCCTGACGGAGTTTCATCAGCGCGTAGCGCAAATGATAGAGAAAACGGGCCGCAGCCAGGGGATGGGACAGTAGGGCAGCAGTCATCCCTAATGGATTCACAGCGTAGTTTGGGTCAAGTCCGACATTGAGATTAGGTAAATCCCAGTGTGCATCATCGCTAATGATCCGCACCAGCAGCAGCGGAAGTTCAGAACGTTTTGCCACTTGGGCAATGGCATAGCTTTCCATGTCCACGGCTAGCGCCATTGTTTGCTCATAAAGCCGCCGTTTTTCAGTTGCCTGGCAAACGACGTAGGGTGTTGTTAGGTGGTCGCCACGGTGAACCGTGAAGCCAGCGGCCGTAAGATGTTCGGCGGCACGGGCGAGTACTGTAGGACAGCCGGGCAGCACGTCGCCCTCCACCGAGCGGGTGTGGATGCCCAACACGACATCCCCGACAGCCAGGGCAGGTGATAGCGCCCCACCGATGCCAAACACAGCCACCAGCGGACGACACGCCGGCGGCAGTGCACCCAACACGCGCTGTGCGGCATGGGCAGCATTTGTCGGCCCGACACCAGTACACACAACATGCACGGCCGTTGACAAGGCGCCCTGCACGGCTCGTTGCTCGCCGGGTGTGGCGACAAACAACAACACGGCTGGTGGCCGGGACGGGACTTGTTTCGACATAAGTCGCTAACTATAACCTAAAGCCCTACGCGCTGGCCCAGATTCTGGCAAAGGAGCACTCGGTGTCCTGGTTTCACCTTGGATTGCAAGTGGCTTTGGGTTTAGCTGCAGCAGGGGGACTGGCTTACATGCTCCTAGCACTGTGGTCGGCAGCCACGTTCCCCCGTTACCGTTTGGCGCAGAAACGTCTCTCCGAGAAGCAGCAACCACCGATGTCGTTGCTCAAGCCCCTACGCGGTGCTGAAACTGGGCTTGAAGACTGTTTGAGTAGTTTTTTTCAGTTGAAGTACCCACGGTATGAACTACTTTTTGCCGTCCGTACGGACGATGATCCGGCAGTAGAGGTTGTCCGTCGCCTGCGCGCTCGTTTTCCAAAGGTGCGTGCTCAACTGCTGGTGACCGGTGAGCCACCTTACGCTAACGCCAAAGTGTTCAGCCTTGAAGCTCTGGCGAAAGCTGCCGCCTACGACATCCTGGTGGTGACGGACAGCGATACCAAAGTGGCGCCCGATTATCTCGACGGCATTGCCATGGCCTTTGCCGAACGTGAGGTTGGCGTGGTGACCCATCCCTACCGTGGCGTTGCTGGCAATGATCTGTGGTCCCGGCTTGAAGCCTTGGGCATGACAACCGAGTTTATGGCCGGTGTGGTCGTTGCCGAACGGCTGGAGGGCATGAAGTTTGCCCTTGGCCCTTCGATGGCCATCCGGCGAGACTGTCTCAAGGCCATCGGCGGGTTTGCTGCCATGAAAGACTACTTGGCTGACGACTTTGTGTTGGGTGCCTGGGCGGCACGCGCCGGTTGGAAAGTGCTGTTGTTGCCTTATGTTGTCGAGCATCTCGCCACGGCACATGGTTTTCTGACAAGCTTCAAACATCGCTTGCGCTGGAATCGGAGCAGTCGGTTTTCACGTCCGGTGGGCTATATCGGACAGGGCTTCACCTACGGTTTGATCTGGTCTGGGCTGTTTGCTCTGGTTGCGCCCTGGCCGGTCAACCTTGCGGTTCTCACTGCCGGTTGGTTACTGCGGGCAAGCTTGGCGTTGGTTTTGGCGTGGCGTTTGCACGACCCGGCGGTGAAGCCTTCCCTGTGGCTGATTCCACTTCAGGACGTTCTAAGCTGGGCCTCGTGGATTGGTGGTTTTTTGGGCAAAACGATTGAGTGGCGTGGCGAGCGCTACGTCATGCGCAAGGGTGGCCGGTTTGAGCCGCTGTCACGGCCGATGGTGATGGGAGAAATCCGTGCTGCCAGGTCTAAGTGAACGTTCAGTGTGGCGCTACGAGTTGGTGGTTCTGGCTGTGGCGTCCGTTGTCTTTCTGAGCGCCTGTGTCTCTCCACCACATCTGATGGATGATGTGGATGCCGCTCAGGCACAGATTGCCCGCACGATGCTGGCAACCGGAGACTGGGTAACGCCTCGGCTCAACGGCATTGCCTATCTGGAAAAACCGCCACTCAAGTACTGGCTTATTGCGCTTTCGTTCTGGATATTTGGCGTGTCGGATTGGGCTGCACGGCTTCCCATTGGGTTGGGGGCGGTGGGGCTTTGCTGGATGACCTTCCGCATGGGCGTCTGGGCGTTTGGCATCCGCGCCGGCTTTTACGCCGGCCTTGTACTGGCCACAAGCATTGGGCTGTTTCTCTTTACGCGCGTCCTGATTGCCGACGTGCTGCTGACGCTCAGCATCGCCGTAGCTATGTGGTCCTTTTTGCGGGCGCTTGACCCCGATGAACATCATCCACGGCGCTGGGCCATGCTGCTGGCTGTGGGTCTGGCGTCTGGGTTTCTGTTCAAAGGTTTCATTGGGCTGGTGTTCCCACTGGCAGCCATGGGGCTGTACACGGTCTGCACTGGGCAGTGGCGGCAGCGTGACTTCTGGCAGCGCCTTCCGCCGCTGACGCTAGGCCTTGTCGTTCTGGGACTGGCATCTCCGTGGTTTATTGCGGCCACAGTGGCCAACCCCCCATGGTTTGATGTGTCTATGACTAGTGAGCCCGGCAAGTACCGTGGGTTTTTCTGGTTTTTTGTTTTCAACGAGCACGTACTGCGCTTTCTGGGGCGACGTTATCCACGAGATTACAACACTGTACCCCGCCTGTGGTTTTGGTGTTCCCACCTTATCTGGTTTTTCCCCTGGAGCATGTTTTTGCCCGGTGTAGCGCGATTGCGATTGACGCTCCAACCAGCCGATCGCGCCGGACGGATGACCCTGCTAGCCGTTCTTTGGATAGGCTTTGTAATGGTGTTTTTCTCGCTTTCGACCACGCAGGAATACTACTCGTTGCCGATCTACCCGGCGGTAGCCGTGCTGCTTGGGGCAGCTCTGACTTATGATGGGCGCTTTCAGTTGGTTGCGCGCCGGCTGACCAGTGGCATTGCAGCGCTGGCAGCGCTGGCTGCCAGCACGCTGATTGTTCTCAACTGGCAGACGCCGACGCCTGGCGACATTGCCCGGGCGCTGGCCAAAAGCGCCGATGTCTATGCTGTATACACCCTGTCACTGGGCCACATGGGCGATCTCACCCTCCAGTCGTTTGCCTACCTGCGCTTGCCGTTAGCGCTGGCGACAGTGGCCTTTCTGGTCGGAGCTATTGGGGTGATGTCAGCCAACAAAAGCTTGGTCTGGCTGCCGGTAACAGCCATGCTAATGTTGCTGCTAATAGCAGCTCGGTTAGCGCTGGTGGTGTTTGATCCCTATCTGGGCTCGTATCCTTTGGCCCAAGCCCTTGTTGCAGCCCGCCAGACCTCTCCTGGGCACGTGGTCGTTGACAATCAGTACTATGCCTTTTCTTCGGTTTTCTTCTATGCCGACCTGCGCCACGCCTGGCTGCTCAACGGACGGGTGACAAACCTTGAGTACGGCTCTTATGCTCCTGATGCGCCTCATGTATTTCTCGACGACAAGGGCTTTGTTGCGCTATGGCGCGGAACAGAGCGGGTGTACCTGCTTGTTGAGGATGTCCACCTGCCTCGCATTGAGAAGTTGGTCGGGACTGCAAACTTGCATACGATTGCAGCAAGCGGTGGGAAATTCTTGTTGTGCAATCAGCCCCAAGTTTAGAAACCATTGCCAGAAGGGCGCGCACAAAGTGAACAAAGGTGCTAAGTTACAAACCCCTTTCAACCCAAGCGTGTAACAGGCGTGGTAAGTTACTTGAAAAACAGGAAAGGGATGCACAAAGGGGGTGAGTGAAAAAGCGCCCCGTGCTGTCCGGTAAGGGTATGATAGACGAAGCTTTGCGACCAGCCATTGAAGACTTCCGGGGATTTTTGTCAGGGCAGCGCGCACCAGCCCTAGTTGCGGCCTCGTTGGTCACGGTGCTGCAGAGTGACGTTCGGACAGTGAGCTGGCTGGTGCTCGACTGGGCAGCAAAGATGGTCCAGCAGCACCCGGAGCGCAACCCCCTTGAACTGGTTCTTGCAGCACGCAACAAGGTCTTTGACATCTTTTTTTACCGCGTCGTCCGCTTTGACCAAGTATATCGGTTCTTCCCACGCTTTGAGGAACACTTGGTTGAACTTTGCCCGGCCGCCTATCGTCCCCACCTTCAAGCGTTGCTGGCACAGTATCCATGGCAACAAATTCGTCCGATTGGCGAGATACGTGAACGGGCCATGTACGCGCTTGAAAAGCGCCTAGAAGTGCCAGTTCAAGAGGACACCTTCAACGAGAACATCTACCGCAACGTCACGCACAACGTGCTGTCGGCTAGTCGGCGCTTTGAGTTTGCCGATGAACAAACCAGCGCCGACGTGCTGTCGTACCAAGGAAAAGTCAGCAGCCTGATGGGCGAGGTGGTGGGGCTGGTTACGGACAAGCGGGTACGCCAGGAAATCATCGCCGCCAACGAAGCCGACAGGGAAGCCGAATATGAAACCAAACGGAGCTTCAATCTAGAAGATTACCTGGCACAGTCGTTGGACTTAGCCATTGCCTTTTTCAACGACGACTTTTTGCCGCAGTCCTGTCAGATGATGGACTTGGTTGAAGAGCTGGCCAGGGCCCGCGGTTTTTCTCTTGAAAAGAGCCAGCGTCTACAAAGCAAGGGGACGTTGCTTAGTAGCCGCAAGATTGATGAGTACTGTTCCTCGAAGCTCTCACGGCTGCTAGTTGGTGACATACTCCGTCGGTTTTCCGTATGGGATCCGGAAAAGCTATTCCAGCAACTGTTTGATGAACCTGACCGGCGGCGGCGCCGGGTCCTGTTGAGTGCGCTTGAAGCAAGCGGTGAGCGGATTTATCCGATGCTATTGCACCAGCTTGAGCACTGCCGACCAGAAACGCCGTGGTATTACATCCGCAACCTGATCTTTCTTCTTGGGCGCATTGTCTCGCCGAAACCTGCAGAACGGGCTCAGGCTGTGGCACTTATCGGGCAGCATTTCCACACCCGCACCGTGCGCCAAGTCAATGCCCAAAGTATTGCCACGCTAAGCTTCATCGGTGGAGAAGCAGCCGGCGAATGTCTGCGTGCCAAGCTTGCGGAATTCAAGCGGCTGGACGATCCAGTCTCGCGTGACATAGCCGACAAAATTGCCCTGGCACTAGTTTCTCTTGACGATCCACGGTCGATGGAGGCATCGCTTGACCATGCTCTCAAGCACTGGAGCGAAGAGTACGTCGAACGCTTTGCCCAAACCCTGCTTTCTCCCCCGACCATTAGTTTTCTCATTGGGCGGGTACGTGCCGAACTGACCAAGCTCCGCCGTTCATTTGCGCTCCTAGGCAATACCGAAGTGGCCACGCGCATCCTGCGCTGCCTGACCTATCAGTACACGGATGAAGTGCGCGAGCTGTGCCAAGAGATTGTGACAACCCTATCGCCACGCAATGCTCTGCACGTTGCGGCTAAACATCTACTCGACACGGCGACACCGGCTCCGCCACCAATGGCCGTGGACCGGACGCTTAACCGGCTTCTTGTGCAGAAGCATCTACCCGAAGCTTTCGTCTATGCCTGGGAAGCTGGTCTGACCGGGCACTTTCACATCACCCTCACGGACAACACCGAATGCCGCGTGGATTGGTCGCTGGGGCGTGTTGTGTATGCGTCCGTACCGGCCTTTTTTCTTGAATCGGACAATGCCTTCTACTGGCTCTTTATGCTTGATCCGCGCGAGATTGCGCTGGCGTATTTCGACACCAAAACGCCACCGGCTGGCCAAAACATCACGCTTGACACCCCGCTGCTGCTGCACGAGGCGTTGCTGCAGCGTAGTGAGCTGAAGCAAATCTCAAACGCGGCCATCAAGCCGGACTCGTCATTTACCCGGCGTACAGTCCATGAAGCCCTGCTCAATCTTAGGGATAGCCCCGACCCTAAAGCATGTCGAATCGTGTGGGATGCACTGGCCGAGCCAGCCAATATTGAAACGCTTCAGCAGCGCACGAAGCTCGGTAAGTACGACCTTTACAAACAGCTCTTCTATCTCATTCGGCAGAACTACGTTGTCGTAGATGCCCTGCGGGTGAGCACCGATGCGACCGCTCTGTCGGATGGTTTGAAGATGTTGGATGAGAATCTGAAGCGCATCCGGCGCAAGCCCCTGTTGTTTGCACCGTACAAGGCGGTAGCCGAAATCTGCACCGAAATCTCTCAATTTACCCAGGATGAAGCGCTACAGGTCACTTTCACAACCCTTGGCAACTACTTCCGGGTGGCTTACGAGGAGCGCCGTTTTCTGGTAGCAGCTACGATCGATGCTTGTGACCGGGCGCTAGAGCTCGTCCATCAGTACCTGAAAACCAAGCAAGCTGGAGACAAGCAAGCGCTGCTGGACTATATGGGCTTTACCTTCCAGGTGCCGACTGAGGTAGCAACAGTTGCATCTGCAGTTGCCTCGGCGGCTGAGTCCACAACTCTCCAGAAGCTTGAGAACATCCAGCTTATCAACGATGCCTTTGATGATGCAGCAGAAGCCCTGTTTGATGAATCTGCGGTAGATGATCTATTTGAAAACCTTGACGCCGTGCTGGCGGCCCAGGGCCTCAGCGGTAGCAGCAGCGCTACCCTGGATGCCGGCTTGACCGAGCATGAAGAGGCCATGCTGATGGAACTCTACGACAACATCGCGGTGGCCTACGTCAAGCCGCTCAAAGATTTCATGCGTGAAATTCAGCTCAACCAGAAAATCAAACGCCGGACTTCGCTGGAGTGGATTGAGATGGTCGAGCCATCGGTCAACCTGCTCTACAGTTCGGCTGAAAAGATGGGCTACCAGAAAATTTGCACTGCCCTGAAAGAGATGCAGCAGGCCCTTCAATCTCAGAAAAGCGTTCCCGACCAAGCGTATTTTACCGAAGCGGCGTTGCAGCAGGTGCAGGCAAGCTATGAGCGGCTGTCACAGATGTTGCCCCGGACTTTCGCGCTCGATCTGTCAGGTTCGGACCTCAACAGCAAGAAAGAAGTGCTCATCGTCAAGTTCATTCTCAAGCAGATTCCCGAAATCAACGAAAAGCTCATGAACCGCATCATCTTGGCGGGGCTCTCTACCTTCGACAAGTTCATGCAGAGTTCGCCTGACGAGATCGCGGCCGTCACAGGGCTTTCCAAACGGCAGGGCGAGGATGTGTTTATGAAGTTTTACCAGTACCGGCACATCTACTATCGCCATAACGACGAAGCCTACCGCGACCGGTTCTACAACATGTTTGATGTCAAGCTGAGTCTCCTGCGCGAACTGCACATCGAGATTGAGGCGCTGACCGAAGAACACCGCCGAACCAAGAAAGCTGACCTGGAAGCCCGCATTGAAGCGCTCAAACAAGACCGGCAGCGGATGCTCTGGGGGCTGTTTATTTTGCTATGCATCAAGGAGGAATACGATTTGATTGAATCCATACAGCAGTCAATCTATGACGTGCGCATTAAGAAACTTGAGGAATATCTGGCTAAGCTAGCTAAACAAGCCGCCTAGAGACCAGCCGGTTGACCGGGCTGTGTCTGAAGCCTAGTTACACGGCACACTGCTAACGGCTGCAACGCGCAAGAAGTAAGGATAAAGCCCCGTGTCTGAACGTCTTTTGATTGCCCTGGGCACTTCCAGCCAGGTGCCTACCCGCGAGCGCAACCACAACGGCTATTTCGTCCGGTGGGACGATGCCGGATTGCTGTTTGACCCCGGCGAGGGAACGCAGCGCCAGATGACGCACTTTGGTGTGGCGGCCTCTGACATCACGGCCATCTTTCTGACGCACCTGCACGGGGATCACTGTCTGGGACTACCTGGCGTCATCCAACGCCTGTCGCTGGATGGTGTAGCGCATCCTGTGGATTTGTACTACCCGGCCTCAGGTGCAGAATATGTCCAGCGTTTGCGCCGGGCGTCTATTTTCACCGAAACGGCCGTGATTCGTGAGCACCCGATTAGCCAACCGGGGGTCATCTGTACTACCGAGCGCTTTCGCATTGAAGCCTACCCGCTCGACCATACTGTTGAAAGCTGGGGCTATCGGTTGGTAGAGCCGGATACGGTGACGCTACTCCCGGAAAAGCTTGAAGCACTGGGTTTGCGCGGACCCATGGTAGGCGAACTCAAGCGGCAGGGGTTTCTCGACATGCCAAATGGGCGTCGCCTTCAGGCATCGGAAGTCGGATGCGCTAAGCGGGGTGGTTCATTTGCGTTTGTCATGGATAGCCGGCCATGCGAAGGGGCACATCTTCTAGCAGCCGGCGTGGATACGTTGTTGTGCGAAGCGACGTTTCTTGAAAGCGAAGCAGCCGAAGCCGAACGCTACGGTCACATGACAGCCCGCCAAGCAGCGCTCATAGCCCGCGCTGCCAATGCCCGTCTGCTCGTCCTGACGCATTTTTCACGGCGCTACCGACAGACAGACCGCTTTGTGCAGGAAGCTGCTGCCATTCACCCTCATGTCATTGCGCTATCGGATGGTATGACTGTCTCGCTACGCCACACAGTCCGGCAAGTGCGTCCATCTTTGACAAGCCTAGCCCAGCTAACGAAGTAATGGCAGCAATATTCCCACTGCTTGTAGGGGCGCTCGGCTTTGAACCTTGCCCGTGAGCAACTTCCCCGGCTGCTGGCCACATTCCCAAGAATTGCTTGCTGTGGAAAACCCCCATTGCCCCGTCGTTGTCGGCAGTAAGCCGTCTTGCTGCTGGTTTTGGCCAATCTAGCTGTTGTTGGCTGTTCTGACCGACATGAAGACACGTTCAATCGCGCCGGCACGTCTTTGAGTTGACCGGATTTCCAGTATCGTTTACAAAATCTCCGTTTTATTGGCGTCTAGGTCACCCACATCTACTACCTGCTAAAGGGAGGTGAACGGCATGGAAACGTCTACTTCGCTTCCGCGCATCAACGATCCTGCGCCCGACTTTGAAGCCAAGTCCACGCACGGGGTCATTCGACTGTCGGACTACAAAGGCAAGTGGGTCGTACTGTTTTCCCATCCAGCGGACTTCACACCGGTCTGCACTACAGAGTTTGTCGCCTTTGCCGAGCGGGCTGCCGACTTCGAGAAGCGACAGGCACAGCTCATTGGGCTGTCGGTGGATTCCGTTCCGGCACATATTGCCTGGATACGTGACATTGAGCGCCATTTTGGGGTCAAGATCACATTTCCGGTCATCGCCGATCTGGACACAAAAGTCGCTCAGAAGTACGGCCTGATTCATCCCGGCGCATCGGAGACAGCAACCGTACGGGCGGTTTTCATCATTGACGACAAAGGTATTGTCCGGGCGATCATTTACTATCCAATGAACCTAGGGCGAAACGTAGATGAAATTCTCCGGGCGCTGGAGGCGCTTCAGACGGCAGATGCTAACGCATGCTCGATGCCGGCCAACTGGCGGCCGGGCGACAAGGTCATCGTACCGCCACCGCAGACTATTGCCGACGCCGCTGCGCGGGTACAGTCCGGTGAGTACGAAGTCATAGATTGGTATATCTCGAAAAGGGCTATTTGATGGCAGGAGACTAGCAGGGTGGCTGAACCGTTTGGAACTTTGGCAGCAGCTATCGGCAACACGCCGCTTATCCGGCTGCGGCGTGTCACTGCCGATCTGCCAGAAGGGATTGAAGTCTATGCCAAAGCCGAGCATCTCAACCCCGGCGGTTCGGTCAAGGATCGGGCCGCCCTCAACATGATTCGGGACGGGGAACGGCGCGGAGCACTTTACCCCGGCAAGACAATTCTGGATGCAACCAGCGGCAACACTGGCATTGCCTACGCCATGCTTGGCGCAGCTCTGGGCTATGCCGTCACGCTGTGCCTGCCAAAAAATGCAAGCCTTGAACGTAAGAAAATGCTGCGCATTTACGGCGCTGAGATCATCGAAACTAATCCACTGGAAGCTACGGATGGCGCGCAACGCCTAGCTAAACAGCTCGCTGCGGAGTACCCGGACAAGTATTTCTATCCTGACCAATATAACAATGATGCCAACTGGCAAGCCCACTACCAGACTACAGCCAACGAGATCTGGACCCAGACCGAAGGCCGTATCACGCATTTCATTGCCGGGCTGGGCACTTCAGGGACCTTTGTCGGTACCTCGCGCCGACTCAAAGAACTGAACCCATCTATTCAGTGCATTTCCATGCAACCGGATTCGCCGTTGCATGGGCTGGAAGGGATGAAACACATGGCAACGGCGCTCGTGCCAGGGATTTACGACCCTCACTTGGCGGATGCCAACGTCGAGGTCAGTACAGAAGCCGCCCAGGCGATGATGCGCCGTCTGGCACGTGAAGAGGGCTTGTTTGTGGGTGTAAGCGCCGGAGCCAACGTTGTGGCTGCACTCAACCTGGCCCGAACACTCCCGCCAGGCTCGGTCGTGGTGACGGTGCTGTGCGACTCAGGGACACGCTACATGAGCGAGGACATCTGGCAGGAAACAGAAGGGAAACGCCCATAAGACAATGCTGGTACTAACAAACGAACAAGAAGCTGCCATCCGCGCCCACGGCGAGGCAGAGTACCCTTATGAGTGCTGCGGATTGCTGATTGGGACTTTTGCTGCGGATGGCCACAAGGCAACGGTAGAAGTGATGCCAATTTCCAACGCGCGTGAGGAAAGCGCTAAGCGCAACCGCTTTCTCATTACGCCGCAGGAACTTATGCGCGGTGAGCGCTATGCACGCAGCCGGCAACTTGACATCATTGGTTTCTATCATTCGCATCCTGACCATCCGGCTGTTCCTTCGGGTTATGACCTTGACCATGCCCTGCCGGTGTATTCCTATGTCATCGTGTCGGTGACGCAAGGGCAGGCCAAAGAGGTGCGGTCGTGGGAACTCGAACCAGACCGCAGCCGGTTCAACCCTGAATCCATTGTGCGAGGGTAAAGTCTATGCCCGTTACAGTGTTGATCCCAACTGCTTTGCGTGGCTTTGCCGGCGGTAAAGCAGAAATTCAAGTCACGGCAACAACAGCAGGCGAAGCCCTGCTGGCGCTAGGTCAGGCCCATCCTGAACTCAAAAAGCACCTTTTTGACGAACAGGGCGCCGTACGCAACTTCGTCAATGTGTACGTTGGCGATGAAGACATTCGTGCGCTCCAGGGGCTGGAAACGCCGGTGCAGGATGGCGAGACGGTCATGATTGTGCCTTCGATTGCGGGGGGTGCTGCGGATGGCGATACGGCCGGACGGCCGCTGCCCGAACTGACCCAGGAGGAATATACCCGCTATGGGCGCCACCTCATCCTGCCGGAAGTCGGGCTGGAAGGTCAGCGCAAGCTCAAGCAAGCGCGTGTGCTCATGGTAGGGACGGGTGGGTTAGGAGCGCCGTTAGGGATGTATCTGGCAGCGGCTGGCGTCGGAACGCTGGGTATTGTGGATTTTGACGTGGTGGACGCCTCGAACCTGCAGCGGCAGATCATTTATGGCACGAAGGACATCGGCCGCCCAAAGGTAGCTTCGGCGCGCGACCGGCTTCAGGACATCAATCCCAACGTCAAAATCGAAATCCATGAAACCCGCCTGACCAGCCGCAATGCACTGGACATCATCCGCGAATACGACATCGTCGTGGATGGCACGGACAACTTTCCTACCCGCTACCTGGTCAACGACGCCTGCGTGCTGCTCGACAAACCCAACGTCTATGGTTCGATCTTCCGCTTTGAGGGGCAGGCGAGTGTGTTCTGGGGATCGCGTGGCCCGTGCTACCGCTGTCTGTATCCTGAACCGCCGCCACCCGGACTTGTGCCGTCATGTGCCGAAGGTGGAGTCCTAGGGGTGCTGCCGGGCATTGTCGGCGCTATTCAGGCCAATGAAACCATCAAGCTGATTCTCGGCGCGGAAGGCATCCTGTTGGGTAGGTTGCTGCTCTTTGACGCCTGGCGGATGAAGTTCCGTGAACTCAAACTGCGCAAAAATCCGCAGTGCGCGCTGTGTAGCGACCACCCAACGATTCGGGAACTCATTGACTACGAGCAATTTTGCGGTCTCAAGCCACCAGCTTCGACGGAGAAACCAGCCATGGAAGAAATCACCGCCGTAGAACTCAAACGCCGCCTCGATCTGGGCGAAGATTTGCAGATCATTGACGTACGCGAGCCGCACGAGTACGAGATTGCACGCTTGCCAAACAGCAAGCTCATTCCGTTGGGGGAGATTGTGGCGCGCCAGAATGAGATCGATCCAACGCGCACGACGGTTGTCCACTGCAAGATGGGCGGGCGCAGTGCCCGTGCTATCGAAGCACTGAAAAATGCTGGCTTCCCGGGGAAACTCATCAACTTGGCCGGCGGCATCACCGCCTGGTCAAATGATGTTGACCCCAGCGTACCAAAATACTGAGCTGTCTTCCGAGGCATGCCTATCGGACCGGCCAACGGTGAGGTTATAGGGCAACACAAGCCGTCAGCCGGTTGCGTCGGCGCCAGCGCGTTTAGAAAACGCCCTTTTGCTTGGCACCTGCCGGCCATTGCCCGGCGTTGCCCATAGCTCCAAAAGAAGCTACGGTTCCTCACACGTGCAGCCCCTGAGAAACAAAAAAACACCAGCTTTGGGAGATGATCTCTCAAGGCTGGTGCTAAAAAGCGCCCCAAGAGACGCGCTCTTTGGGCGGCTAGGACCGGGCTTTTCCCTGCTGTTGGTGCCGTTTAGCTCCGTTGCCTTCTAGTTGGCAGAAATGTCCTTGGTGCTGGCAACAACGAGCTGGATGATACCCCACATCGCCGCGTAACCGCCTAGGACGAACAAGCAGGCAAGTAGAATGGCCGTCATGGCGGTGAACCTCCTCTGGATACGTTTCGAGCGGGGAACATACTCTTTCACATAGCTTACAAAGCCAACATAGCGCATTCGTGTCGGTTTTTGTACGTTGGATAAGGTATTTCCAACCAGACTCTAGGTTGGCAGTCTGTTGCCCGGCAAAGGAGTGCTCTGATGTCGAATCCCGTTTCCACGGCCGCCGAAGCCCTCTCCACCGTCCGCGAGGAAGTTCTCTACGAGCAGTATTTGCGTGCCTGCGATATGACATACCGCGGCACAGTCGATATGTTTGTCCTCAAGGCTGCCTATGAGCTTGGCCTGTTCAGGCACCTAGCCGATCAGCCTCAGTCGGTGGAAGCACTGGCTGCCGCGACTGGAAGCCGTCTGAACCGGCTGGTCAAGTTCACGGACATGCTCGTAGAAATGGAGCTGCTCGCCAAGGACGCCGAGGGCCGGCTGACACTAACGCCCTTTGCCCGTCAGTTTTTTTTGCCACCTAACCCAAACAACGAAAACCTGACCATGGAGCCTTTCGTGCGGTATGCCATCACCATCATGGAGCGGTATCACCTGCACTTGGCCAAAGTCATCCGGGGCGAGATGGACTTTACGGCGCTGACGCCCTGGCCGCCCAGAACCCGTGAGGACAGTGCGTTTTATGAGGAAATCCACCGCAGCAACAACCATTTTGTTCGCAACTTGCTTGTGGAGGAAGCCGATCTCGAAGGTGTCACACATCTGCTCGATGTCGGCGGTGGCAACGGCGATATTGCCATTGCTCTGGCGAAACGATTTCCTTCGATTGAACGGATTACGCTGATTAACTTGCCGTCAGCCCTGGACATTGTGCGGGACAACGTTGCTGCGCATGGACTGTCTGACCGCATTGTGCCGGTGGCCTTGGATATGTACCGCGATCCCTACCCAGCTTGCGACGCCGTACTGTTTGCCCGCATCCTCTACCCCTTCAACGCCCAACTGTGCGCCATGCTACTGGGGAAAGCGCATGCGGCGCTGCCGCCGGGCGGGCGCGTTGTTGTGGCTGACATGCTACTGCGCGATGAACGCGGCTTAGCTAACTACGACTACTTAGCGCACTTTCTGACCAGCATTGGCGTTGATCCGGCCATAATGACCTTCAAGCGGCAGGATGAATATTTTGATGTTTTCAAACAGCTTGGTTTTATAGATGCCCGAAAGGTAGAACGCCACGGACACGTACTTTACCAAGCTCGCAAAGCTTAACCGGTGGGTTGCGCTGCAAGCGCTGCTAGAAGAGCCAGAAGGGCGGCGCAGACAGCGCCGCCGGGGGCAGATCGAAACCCTTCTCTTACGCCGTTTGCGGAAGTCAGGCCGTTGTTGGGGTCTCTTGAGCGAGGGTGCGCTCATAGCTCACCCGCTGCCAGCGTTTGTAGGCTTCCATCACGATGAACACGATGGTTGCCATTGCTGCCAGCCCAAACCACTTGTCCAAAGACAAGGGTTCAAGACGCAGGACTGACTGCATGACTGACCAGTTCATCGAAAAGATGTGAATGCTGAGCGCCGTAAGTGCTCCGCCGATAAGCAGCGGGTTGCGCCGCCACGAGATGCTGAATGCTGAAGCTGTTTCCGACCGGCAGGTAAGCACGTAGAAAAACTGAATGAGCACAAAGAACGCCAGCAGGATGTTCCGCGCCGAGTTGACTTCAACGCCGCTGTTCATCAGATACACCCACAGCCCGAAGCACAGTACCGCCATGGTCATACCACCGATCAGGACGCGGGTGACCATGCGCCGGTCGAAGATGCCCTCTTTCGGGTCGCGTGGCGGCTGCCGCATAGCGCCTTCCTCGCCGGCCTCAAATGCCAGCGCTACGTCTTGAATGCCATTGGTGACGAGGTTAAGCCACAACCACTGCACGGCCGAAAGTGGCATGGGCAGCGCTAGAGCCACTGTGCCGCCGATGAGAACGAGTGAGGCTGCCCCGGTCGAAATGAGAAACCATGTGACTTTGCGGATGTTGGCGTAGGCGTAACGGCCTTCCTCGATACCGGCCACAATCGAGGCAAAGTTATCGTCGGTGATGATGATCTGGGCAGCTTCTTTGGCCACGTCTGTGCCAGAACCCATAGCCACGCCGATGTTGGCCCGGTTAAGTGCTGGGGCGTCGTTGACCCCGTCGCCGGTAACGGCAACGACTTCGCCGCGCGCCACGAGTGCATCCACAATGGCTAACTTCTGATCAGGGGTAACTCGGGCAAACACCCGCACATGTGGGTGGGCATCTAGCCATTGCCGGAGTTGTTCGCCAGTCAGTCCGGCCAGTTCCTTTCCGGCAACGGTTTCCTCTTTGGTTTGTGCTAGTCCTAAGTCACGAGCAATAGCCAGCGCCGTCAGTGGATGATCGCCGGTAATCATCAGCACCTTGACGCCGGCACGCCGTGCCTGAGCCACGGCTGCCTTGACCTCCGGCCGCAGCGGGTCAATGAAGCCCACAAGACCAAGAAGAGTAAGTCCTCTCACCTGGGTTAGGTCTGGTTGAGCTTCGCTTCCCAGGTCTGCCGTCCCGTGGGCAATGGCCAGGACACGGTAGCCTTCGGCGGCTAGGGCGTCTGCCCGCTGTACCACTTGGCCGAGATCGAGCGGGCGTTCGCCACCGGTCGTCAACATCGTCTGACAGAATTCGGCTACCACTTCAACTGCGCCTTTGACGGCAACGTGGGTATGGTCGCCACTGCGATAGGCGACAGCGGCATAGCGCCGTTCGGATTCAAACGGGATGACTTCCAAGAGCGGATGGTTTTGCCGTTCCGTTTCAGGTGTCAGACCGAGCTTGTGGCCCAGCGCCAGTAGCGCCACGTCCATGGCATCGCCGCTGTGTCGCCAGCCCTCAGGAGTACATGTCAGGGTGCCTTCATTGCACATGATGGCTGCCCGTCCCAGGCGGAGCAAAGCTTCGCGTTGAGCTTCAGTTGGCGGACGGCCATCCGCCAGCATAACTTCGCCTTCCCCACGGTAGCCCTGGCCTGTGGCTTGAAAGCGTTGCCCGTCAGGCAGAACAATGACTTGCGCGGTCTGCTCGTTGAGGGTTAGCGTCCCGGTCTTGTCACTGGCAATAACCGTACAACTCCCAAGGCTTTCCACCGCCACCAGCCGCCGCGCAATGACCTTGCGGTTGGCCATCCGCGCCGTCGCAATGGAGAGCGCCACGGTGAGCGCCACGGGTAGTCCTTCTGGAATGGCCGCTACAGCCAGCCCAACCATGACAAGAAACACCTCCTGGACGGGCAAACCCTGAAGCACCGACACCACCCCGAGCAGACATGAGCAGGCTAGAATGATGATGCCGACCTGGTGTGAAAACTGCTCCATGCGCACGAGCAGGGGTGGTTTGGCGCTGGCGACCTCGATGAGCGACTGAGCAATGCGGCCGACTTCCGTACGGATACCGGTTTCGACCACCACCCCTAGGCCGCGTCCTGTCACCACCAACGAACCAGCAAAGACCATGTTCGTCCGGTCACTGACCGGCGTCGTTTCACCTAACGGTGCAACGGACTTGGTAATCGGCATGGATTCGCCCGTCAGCAACGCCTCATCCACGCCTAAGTTCGCTACTTGGATGAGTCGCACGTCAGCGGCAACCTTGTCGCCGGATTCAAACAGCACAATGTCGCCCGGCACGAGGTCTTCGGCTGAAACGGTAAGTACTTCACCGCGCCGTCGAACTCGAGCACGAATTTCAAGCATGCGCTGCAGAGCATAGGCATTCTGTTCGGCGCGCCATTCCTGGTAGGTCCCAATGATGGCGTTGAGAATAACGACGCCAAAAATGAAGACCGCATCCTTGAAGTCGCCGATGGCAAGGGCAACAAGCCCGGCAATGAGCAGAATGTAAATGAGCGAATTCGCAAATTGGTGCAGAATGACGAGCCAGAGCTTGGGCGGTGGCTTAGTAGGGAGCAAGTTCCGTCCATATTGGCGCTGGCGGTTGGCGACCTCTTCGGGAGCGAGTCCGTCGGGAGTCGTTTGCAAACGGGCATAAATGTCTTGGACAGAAAGGGCATGCCAGGGAGTAGGTAGTGGGGTAGCCGCTGAGTCGTTATGCTCCATGAAGCATTCTCCTTGGCTGGATATCTAGAAATGTCGTACTAGGAGCAAAAAGCAGGTATGTTATCTGACTTGGTTAGAAGCTGCCCCTAAAAAAGCCAGTCGGTACAGCACCATGTGAGGCGCCGTTCTAGGTCGTTTTAATCGTAAGCGGTTTGTAATCTGATAGCTACCCAACAAGGTATTCTCCATCCCACTGCTTGATTGGTGTATTGTCCCGCTGGTTGCTTACTGTGTGGCTGACCGTGTTGTTTGGAGTCTGATTGCATGAGCCATCCCGGAAGCCGTGAGACCGTGGCCTACTGGGCAGTGTGTCTTCTGATGCTCGCGGCGCTCGTGGATTCGCAACTCATCGGGGCGATTGCCCCAAGCATTGCGTCTGGAATCGGCGCTTCTAAAGCGGCCGTGGCCCAGAGCACCGCTGTGTATTCACTGGCCAATGCAGCGACAGCCTTCTGGCTTGTTGGTCCGGGGCGCACCTTGCGTCCCGTCCGTGGCCTGCCATTGGCAGCGCTGTCGTCTGTCGTGGCATCCGTTGTGGCTGCCTTGTCTCCGAACATGTGGGTGTTTTATCTGGCCCGGATGGCGGCTGGCTTTTCCGGTGGGCTAGTGTCTGCTCTGGCTATTACTGCCTTGGCGAATGCTTCGAGTTACGCCACACGTGGGGTCCAGATGAGTGGCGTAGCCGTAAGTTACTTTCTGGCGCCGGTCATTGGTGTGCCGCTAGGAGCCTTTTTGGTTGGACGCTTTGGCTGGACAGCCGCCTTCTGGTTTGCTGCACTAACCACGGCGCTTTCCGGTGCACTGGTGATCCGGTTTCCGCTTGTTGAACTATCACCCGTTGTGCCCAATCCGCCACCAAAAGCCGGTGTTGTGCGCGAGTTGTGGCAGATGGCCAACCGCTCCCGTTCAACTCGGCTAGCACTTCTTGGCGCGGCCTTTGTTTCCGGTGGCCTTGTTGCCTTTTCTACCCTGCTGGGTACGTGGTTGTCAGATGCTTTTCGCGCCGATGCCTTTCGCATCGGGCAGATATTTGGTCTTGCCGGAGTCGGAGCCGTCCTGGGGGGAGCTGTAGGGGGCAAGTTGGCTGACCGCTATGGCAAGCGGCGGGTGGCTCTCGTTGCTAGCGGCTGGATGACGCTGGGTTTGCTGCTTGTACCAACCTTTGCTTGGACATGGGGGCTCTATCTTGCGGTGGCATTTGCTGCTCTGTGTGCGGCCGTGCGGGTAGCCCCTGTGCAAGCCTTGACCAGTGAGCTGGTTGCTCCGCACGAGCGTCCAGCTTTTATTGCCTTGCGCAATGGCTGTTCGCAACTGGGCATTGTAGTGACAGTAGCCCTAGCAGGCGCTGCCTATCGCAAAGGTGGCTTTCTGGCTGTCGCCGCGGTTTGTGCTGGCGTTACGGTCATTGCCTGGGCCTGCCTGCGTGGACTTGAAGAACCCCATGGAAGCCGCACGGCAAACACTCCACTCAAGCCGCCTTTTTGGGTGCTGGTGGTGCGGCGGGTGATCGTGTGGAGCTGCATACTGTTGCTGGGGTTTCCCTACCTTATGAGTGTTGCTTTGACCAAGGCGCGAACCCGCCCAGGGGAACGGCAGCGCACAGATACGCCGGCAGTGCTGGGTGCACAGTACGAAAACGTTGCCTTTGAGTCAGCAGGCATTCCGCTAACGGGGTGGTACTTGCCAGCGCGCACCTATCCGGTCACGATTATCATTACCCACGGACTTTTTCGCTCTCGGTATGAGATGCTAGAGCGTGGCGTAGCGCTTTGGAAACTGGGCTACGGGGTGTTGCTTTACGATGTACGCCGCCACGGGCCGCACCGCGGTGAGTTTTCGACGGTTGGCTATACCGAACGACGAGATGTGCGGGCCGCCGTAGAGTTTGTTCGGCAGCGTGCTCCCTATGACCGGATTGTGCTGTTGGGCATTTCCATGGGAGCAGCGGCAAGTCTGCTTGCGGCAGTTGAAACTCCAGAAGTCGCTGCGGTCATTAGCGATAGCAGTTTCCGTTCGTTTCGAGACGCCGTAGCGAACGACCTTCGTTACTTAGGACTTCCCCAGTGGCCTCTGGCGCCAATTCTGACCTACACAACAGCCTGGCGGATGGGATTTGCACCCAGTGACTTCGACATCGAACACGCTGTGCGCCGTCTCACCATACCGGTTTTGTTTATCGGAGGTAGCCGCGACCGGCGCATGCCAGTTGAAACAACCCTCGAACCGTTATACGAAGCAGCTCGGCATCCGGCAAAACGTCGGCTTATCATTGAAGGTGCGGCGCATGGGGAAACGTATCTGGTTTCTCCCGAGCGTTACCTCAAGGCAATTGACAGCTTTATTCAAGAAGCGCTCATGCTACCGTAGGGCAGATGCGTCTAGCGATGCGCCTTGACAAATTTTCAACCCACTCCGAGAGGAAGACATCGATGATTATTGTTCGTACAAAAGCGTTGGCCCTTGCCACCTTGTTGAGCCTAGGTTCTGCTGGTATAGCTTCAACCGTTGCTTCAGAGTTGCCAGACGCCCCAATGGCACAGGATCAGATGGCGATGGGCGAAGATGATCCTCGCAAGGCCACGACCATTCAGACGACTTCGGCTAAGCTCGGCAACGTGGCGGATGCTGTGACGGTTCGCTACCTGAATCTGCCCTGGGGACCGCAGACCTTTGGCTACATCGAGAATGGTGGCAACCAGTTTTACAGCACCCGCACCTGGCCCATTGCCCATTTGACCCTCAAGACCCGTGTCAAGTTCTTCGGCCGGGAATTCGAGCCAGGTGATTATGTCCTGGCCATTGTTCCCAAAGGACTTGCTCACCGAATGGGAATGCAGGTACGGAGCTTCCAGCCCAGTGGTGAGCGGGGAACCTTCCTTGTGCCGGGCAACGTCTTTACCGAGACACCAGATGGACCGATTGTGGCTTCGCGCCCCATTGAGTTTACCCCTGGTGCGCCACAGAGCGACGCCATGCGGATTTCGCTTGTGTCCAAGAAGAACACGGTCGAGATGACCATCAACTATGGTGACCGCTCTTTTACCGAAAAGCTGGAGATGGTGAAAACAAAGTAGGGCATACGGCGGTTGGCGCAGTATAGCTGACCGCCGCTTTTTCCCTGCTGAATGGTGACCGGGATGATCGTAGGAAGATTCTGCGCTGGCGCTTCGGGATGCACTTGTCTCAACAAAGCCAGCCTACAGAGGAAAAGCACGAATGTCTGATACCCAGGAGATTCCAACGTCTGGAAATGTCCCGACTACCTCCTACTCCATGCTTGAACCGCGCATGAGAAAGGTGTATGGGGCATACTACAAAGAGCTGTACTACACCCCGGAGCGGCGGGTACTTGATCCCAAAACCCAAGAGCTCATCTCAATTGCTGTTTCTCTGGTAGCCAAGTGTGAAGGCTGCCTGGATGGCCACATGAAGAAAGCTCTCGCCCTGGGAGCGACCAAGGAAGAAATCAGCGAAGCTATCTGTATTGCGATTGCCATTAATGCTGCCGCAGTCGTTGACATGTCCGATCGGTGTGCCGAGCGCCTCAATCTCAACCATTTTCCCACACCGCCGGTTGCCGGCGCAGGTGCGTCATCGCCGGGTTCAAGCGCGTCATGAATTTCCTGCAAAGACTGGCTTGGGTGTGGCTTTTCGGGTGGATCAGCCTGCTTAGCAACGGAATGTTAGGGCAAGGGGCGCTGACCGCACCTGGTATGCGCCAAGATCAGTCCGAAGCCATGGACTATGGGGTGTTTCATTCGGCGAGCCTAGGGCGTGAGGTGCCGTATGCCGTCTCTCTGCCGCCGTCCTACCGCACCTCGCCGGAGCGGCGCTACCCGCTTGTCATTTTTCTGCATGGTTTGTTCAACGATGAACGAGACTGGGACGCGCGGGGTGTTCAAGCAGCACTGGACGCCCTGAGGGCTAAAGGGCAGGTGGGCGAGTTTATCGTAGCCATCCCGCGTGGTGAAAACAGCTTTTACATCAACGCTAAGCAAGGCGAACGCTATGAAGACGCTATCGTGCGGGACTTTTTACCGTTTATCGAGCAACGGTACCGCACGCTTGGGACACGCGCCGGACGCCTGATTGCCGGCATTTCCATGGGTGGTTACGGAGCATTGCTGATTGCCTTCAAGCACCCGCAACTTTTTGCCGGGGTTGCTGCTCACTGCGCGGCTATCTTCACCGAGCTGCCACGCCCGCCCCAGCGCGCTGACGACCGCCTTGGAGCATGGCGTTATAGCCTGGCCACCAAGCTGTATGGTGATCCACCAGACCCGGAATTTTTCGACCTACACAACCCGCTGACGCTGGCGCGTCGGCAGGCACCGGCGCTGCGTCAACTCAGCATTTACTTCGACGTTGGTTCAGAGGACCGCTACCGTTTCGATGTCGGCAACCAGCGGTTGCACGAGACCCTGGAAGCCCTTGGCATACCGCATGAGTTCACCTTGGCGGCCGGTGGTCACGGCTGGGCTTTTCTCCTTGCGCGCAGCGAAGCTGCCTTTGGCTTTTGCTGGCGCACGCTGGCGCCGGCGCTGCAAGCCCAACCGGTAAAAGCTCTCAAGCCAAAGCCCTGAAAAAAGTTGAGACTGACAGAAGCGCATGTGACATAGGCCGGACACAATGGAACTGTTGCTGGTCTTTGTGGGAGCTGCCGATCAACGCCGCCACAAAACTGACCGAACGCACAGACTGAGTTTGCTTATCGCTGTCAAACCGGTGTCTGAAGGGGAGAGTCTGAAAGGTGAGAAGAAGCTGGCGGCATGGCTGCCCTAAGAAGCATGTGCATGGAAAAGCGTGGCAAACAGGTGGTGTTCAAGCTGACTGGCATCAAGGATTTTTCCCATTGAACTGTTTGAAGGATCATCTAGCCAGAGTCTGGCGGTTGTGCGTGAGGAGGGGTGTTTTCAGCCAATCGGGTTTGCATCAACTCGGGCCCGGCTCTCCATCAACAACCCGCGCAAACAGATGCCTTTTCTCGGAATCATAAAAAAGTGTTTCGCTATGTATAAAAAACGGCGGATGGTGTGTGTCTTCACCGGGTGGCTTATAATGATTGCCGTGGGAAATGTCATGGCACAAGAGATAAATAGCTCGGGAGCAGCTTCGGCATACCGTATTTACAAGCCCGATGGCCAGCCAGCGACCCTCGAGGACATTGTTACTGCGCTAGCGCGGGTCGAAGTGGTGTTTGTGGGCGAGTCCCACGATGACCCCGGCGCGCATGCCCTCCAGCGAGACCTGCTTCAAGCTGCCTATGCCCGCTATGGCGCTAGTACTGCTGCTGAAAAGCGGCAGATTGTGCTCTCGCTGGAAATGTTCGAGCGGGATGTGCAGCTTGTTCTCGATGAATACCTGGCGGGCCTTATTCCGGAGTCTCAGTTTTTGGCGTGTAGCCGCCCGTGGAACAACTACCAGCATGACTACCGTCCGCTGGTTGAGTTTGCCAAGGCACATCACCTGCCCGTCATCGCTGCCAACCCGCCGCGACGCTATGTGAACCTTGTTGGGCGTGAAGGGCGTGATGCTTTGAAAAAGCTTTCCCAGCCGGCACGGGCGCTGCTGCCACCGTTGCCATACGGGGTAGCTTCGGCTGACTATGAGTCTAAATTCCGACGGGTGATGTCCAGGATGCATAGTCCAGAGGGTGGTGATGGGGAACGCCAGATGGCAAACCTTTCGCGCCTGCTGGATGCTCAGTCGCTGTGGGATGCAGGAATGGCCCACGCCATTGCGGAAGCTCTTGCCCAGGTGCCACGGGCTTTGGTGGTTCACCTCAACGGCCGTTTCCATAGCGAAGAAGGTTTAGGCATTCCAGAACACCTGGCTGCTTACCGCAAGGGCACCCGCATGCTCATCGTGACGGTTGTCGCCGATGCCGACGACCCGGAAACATTTGATGTGGCACGTTTCGGCAAACTCGGTGACTTTGTCGTGCTCAGCGCTAGGCCAAAGCCCTGAAAGGTTGCAAACCATCGCATGACATGCATGAAACCTCGTCTAACACCGCTGTTTTGGACGCTTGCTAGACGGAGCTTCTTGATTCTGGTTTGCGTTGCGATTCTGTTGCCGCCCAAAACAAAGGGGCAGGTGGCACGGCAACCGGTGCGTGCAAAGCACGCCATGGTGGCTTCGGCCAGCGCGCTTGCTTCCCGAGTTGGGGTGAAGATTCTCCAAGAAGGTGGCAATGCCGTAGATGCTGCTGTCGCCGTTGGGTTAGCGCTGGCGGTGACTTTTCCCGTTGCCGGCAACCTTGGCGGCGGTGGTTTTATGCTCATCCGCATGGCCGATGGGCGCACAACGGCAATTGACTACCGGGAAACGGCACCGGCTCGGGCAAGCCGTGACATGTATCTTGACGCTGACGGTAATCCCATACCGGAGAAGTCAACCCTGGGCTATGCTGCCGTAGGGGTTCCCGGCACCATAGCCGGCTTTGATCTGGCGCTGCGTAAGTACGGGCGTTTGAAATGGGCGCAGGTCGTAGCGCCGGCCCGACGGCTAGCCCAAGAAGGCTTCCCAGTCAGCTACGCCTTCTCCAAAAGTCTGATCCTTGCCGAGCGGCTGGCCGAGTTTCCCGACAGCCGCCGGATTTTTCATCGGAACGGCAACTATTACACAGAAGGGGAGATATTCCGCCAGCCCGAACTGGCAGCGACGCTGGCGCGCCTGGAGAAATACGGGCCACGTGAGTTTTATGAAGGTGAGACAGCGCGGCGGATTGCTGCCGCCATGGCGGCCCACGGCGGCTTGATAACCTTAGAAGACTTGAAGCGCTACCGTCCGGTGGAACGCGAGCCACTCCGGGGCACATACCGAGGTTACGAAATCATCACCTTTCCGCCTCCTAGCTCCGGCGGCATTGTGCTGCTCAATGTGCTCAATCAGCTTGAAGGCGATAATCTGGCAGCACTGGGCCCTGGTTCATCGGAAGTCTCTCATCTCCTTATCGAGGCCCTGCGACGGGCCTTTGCCGATCGCGCCACCCTGATGGGCGATCCTGATTTTGTCTCCGTTCCAGTGGCGGAACTGATCTCAAAAGAGTACGCCAGGTCTCGCCGTGCAACAATCGATCTTCAGCGCGCAACACCCAGTGCAAGTATCCGGGCAGGCCTGTCCGCACCCGTTTCGGAAGCCAGCGAAACGACACATTTCACCGTCGTGGATGCCGAGGGCAACATCGTGACGAATACCTACACGCTCAACGGTCCCTATGGATCGGGTGTGACTGTGCCGGGGACAGGTATTCTGCTCAACAACGAAATGGATGACTTTACGGTCAAGCCAGGGACCCCGAATGCTTTCCAACTGGTGCAGGGAGAGGCAAACTGCATTGCACCCGGCAAGCGCCCACTGTCGTCTATGACACCAACGATTGTCATGAAAGATGGTCGCCCCTGGTTTGCAATCGGCAGTCCTGGGGGCCCGACCATTATTTCCACTGTAGTCCAGGTCATCCTCAACATCATTGACCACCAGATGAACCTCCAGCAGGCAATTGATGCACCACGTTTGCATCATCAGTGGTTGCCGGATGTGGTGATGTGGGAGCCCTATGGGATGACTGCCGACACCAGGCGTGCGCTGGAAGCCAAAGGACACCGGCTGGACATCGTGCCGCGCTATAACGGCGATGTGGAAGGCATCATGATTGATGAGACAGGCATGCGGTTGGGGGCTAGTGACCCCCGCAACCCTGATGCCCTTGCTGTTGGGTACTAAGTAAGCCAAGTGTTCTAGGCTTCAGAGGGATGGCTTCTGCTGAAGCATATCTTTGCGAACCGGTACACTGGTGCGCAGCATGTTGCTCGTAGCATGGGCAAGCAATACGCCCGCTGCATCGTGCAGCCAGCATTCGACGTTGACGATGGTTTTGCCTTGACGTACGACTTGGGTGGTTGCGGTAATGGTTGCCCCTGCTGGCGCACTGGCAAGGAAATCAATGGACAGGTTGACTGAGGTGTAAAAAAACTCTGTCTCAAGCGTGCCGTGAACCGTTGCTCCAATGACTTCATCCGCAATGGCTGCGGCAGCGCCCCCGTGCAGGATACCAGCCGGATTGGTCATTTCTTCGCGGACGGTAAAGACAAAAACGGTTTTGCCCGGTTCAGCATGCTTGAGAGTCCCCCCCAACCAGCGCGCTAGCGGTGAAGGACTGTGTTCGGTCATCGTGGTGTTGATGAGGCGTTGAAAGCGTTCCAGGTTAGTCGGTGGCATGCGGTTCCTCAGTTGACAGAAGTTGACTTGAAGTGGGGGAAAGCGCAGGTTATGCGCTCTCTAAGTAGTAGACGCCACCGGTCAATGACAACCTATTTTGACTCTTGTGAGGCTATGAAAACAGAGTGGCATCATGCACCAAAGCTCGTGGCTAGTTTGGCTCCTGGCTGGTGTTCTGGGCTTTTCTTGCCTTGGTCGTTCACCGGCAGAGGCTAGAAGTAGTGTGTTGGTAGCGTCGGCTATGGGCGACCGCATCACCGGTCGCGCGTTTGCGACGCGCTCGGAAGTCATCGCACGCCACGGCATGGCCTGCACCAGCCAGCCGCTGGCAACGCAAGTTGCGGTTGAAATCCTCAAGCGGGGCGGTACGGCTGTGGATGCCGCCATTGCTGCCAACGCCGTGCTTGGCGTTGTTGAACCAACCGGTTGCGGCATTGGTGGTGACTTGTTGGCGTTGGTTTGGGATCCAAAGACAAAGCGCCTATACGGTCTCAACGCCAGCGGGCGGTCACCCAAACGCCTGACACTCGATGAGTTCCGACGGCGGAACCTGACGCGCATTCCTTCTTACGGGCCGCTGCCTGTTACAGTGCCAGGCTGTGTAGATGGCTGGTTTGAGCTGCATGGGCGGTTCGGTCGGCTTCCTATGAAAGACCTGCTGGCGCCAGCCATTGAGTACGCACGTGACGGATTCCCCGTCTCTGAGCTCATTGCCTACTACTGGGAGCGTAATGTCGCAGCACTGGCGCAGTTTCCCAACGTTCAGGCGGTGTACGCCCCAAACGGCCGTACTCCACGCAAAGGTGATGTATTTCGCAATCCCCAACTGGCCGCCACGCTTGAAAAGATTGCTGTTGGCGGTCGGGAAGCTTTCTACCGAGGTGACATTGCACGGACTATCGCGGACTTCATAGCCCGGCAGGGCGGCTTTTTGGATGTCGAGGATTTAGCTGCGCATCGCTCGGAGTGGGTTGAGCCAATCTCAACCAATTACCGTGGCTACGATGTGTGGGAACTGCCGCCAAACAGCCAGGGGCTGGCCGCGCTCCAGATGTTGAACATTCTTGAAGGCTACGACCTAGCTAAGTTTGGCTTTGGCAGCCGTGAGCACATCCACTACTTTGTTGAGGCTAAAAAGCTGGCCTACGAAGACCGGGCCCGATTTTACGCTGATCCCGACTTTGTCAAAGTCCCCGTTGCGGAGTTGCTGTCAAAGGCCTATGCGGCCGAGCGCCGTAAGCTGATTCATCCTACTCGTGCCGGGGCACGGTATGAAGCTGGCGAGCCAGTGCTCAGGGCCGGTGACACGGTTTACCTCACCACAGCCGACCGAGAGGGCATGATGGTTTCGCTCATTCAGAGCAACTACCGTGGTATGGGATCGGGGATGGTTCCCGATGGTCTTGGATTTATGCTGCATAACCGGGGCGAGCTGTTTTCACTCGAGACCAGCCATGCCAATGTCTATGCACCCGGTAAACGCCCATTCCACACCATCATTCCGGCCTTTGTCACGAAAGATGGGCGTCCGTGGATGAGCTTTGGCGTGATGGGCGGTGGCTTCCAGCCCTTGGGTCACGTTCAGATACTCATCAACATCATTGACTTCGGAATGAATCTCCAAGAGGCCGGGGATGCACCCCGGATTGATCATCAAGGGTCTTCCGAGCCAACTGGCGAGCGTGCCACAGGGGTTGGGGTGATAACGCTGGAAACCGGCTTCGCCTACGAAGTCGTGCGGGAGCTCATCCGGTCGGGACACCGCGTTGGCTTTGCTGTCGGAGACTACGGTGGTTACCAGGCGATTCGGTGGGATGCTGATCAGGGAGTCTATTACGGAGCTTCTGAGTCGCGTAAGGACGGCCAAGCAGCCGGGTACTAAGTCCTTCCATTGCATAAGGTATTTCGTCGCCCTACAATCTATTCTGCAACAACTGTAACCAATCGCAGTTGAGGTTTGGCAAGATTGGTCGTGCCACAAGGCGCATTCGCCAGGGTGTGCGGTCGGAAAACACCATGTCGTCCACCGAGCTGCAAGCACTGCTTCGGCAAGCTATTGAGTCGGCCAAGTCTGGCGAAAAGGGGCGTGCCCGAGCGCTTCTCATTGAGATTACCGAAGCCGACCCAAACAATGAAGTTGCCTGGATGTGGCGCGCCTCACTGTCCCTGACACCAAAAGATGCAGCCTGGTGCCTGACCAAGGTTTTGCGCATCAACCCGGCAAATCGCCAGGCTCAAGAGTGGCTCGATCAGATTCGGCAGCTACAGGGCGAGTCTCCAGCTGTGACAAGGTCTTTAGTGCCGCCTTCTCCAGGGCTGCTAGAGCATCCAGGTTCGACAGAAGCCTACCAGCCTACATCTTCGACTGCACCGAGCACGCCAGATTCGCTGACTGGTAGTCATCCTCCACATTCGGCTACGCCAGCAACTTCACCGAACCCTGCCTCGTGGTCTGCTCCACCACAAAGGACGGGCTCCTTGCCAACAACGCCAACAGTTTTTACCCCACATACAACTCCCCCGACATCAATTTCGACCGAGCTGACCTTTGGGAAAACCGGTGAGATAGAGCGCAGCAACCGACCTGAGTTGCCGCCAGAAGCAAAGGTCATCCTGGCTGTAGATGACAGTTTGATGGTACGACGTGCCATCACGCGGACTTTGGAAAGCAACGGCTATCGGGTCATCACTGCCGTAGACGGATACGAGGCACTCTCCAAGCTCAAGGAAATCACACCCGACCTTGTGATTCTCGACGTGGCTTTACCGGGTGGAATGGATGGTTACCAGCTTTGCAAGCACATCCGAGCGGAGAAGTCCCGCCGTGGAATTCCGGTGATTATGCTTTCCGACCGAGAAAGCCTTCTAGACAAAGTCCAGAGCCGGCTGGCTGGCGCTACACAGTATCTAACCAAGCCCTTCAAGACCGAAGAACTGCTGCTCAGCGTTCGCCGTCACCTCAAAGAATAGGACTCTTTCCCAAAGCAGAAGTCCTAGAGACCTTACAGAAAACATGGCTACCTCTGGAACACTTTCTGACGTAGACTTGCTAACGCTGACTCAGCTTCTTTGTTATGCCCGCCGTCCAGCAGCACTTGAACTCGTGCAGGATAAACAACGCGGCTGGATATACCTTGAAAACGGTCGGGTTGTGCACGCTACACTGGGCAACCTCTTTGGAGAGCCGGCACTTCTTGCGCTGTTTCGCTGGACAACAGGGCGCTTTCGCGTCATGCCTAACTTCTACCCACCTGACCAAACTCTAGACCTGCCTTGGCCAGAGATGACGGCCCTTGTGCTGAATCTGCCGTCGGGGAAGTGGCATTTACCGTAAGTGGCGAATGGGGGATGGGGGATGGTGAGTAGCGAGTAGCAAGTAGTAGTGAGTGATGAGTGACGGGGGTTACTCAGCACGGGCGTAGCTGCGTGCCTTGAGCAATTCGTCCATAACCAGGTTGGTCGTGTTTTCGTCTTCTGCCAGAAGGATGAATTTCTGTTGCAGCAATTTTTCAAAATGCTGGTCGGTCTGGTGTCCGTCCACCTGTTTGGAGGGAAATGGTTCTGAGTAGAGAATCGTCTGCCGTACGACCTCGGTGACCTGGCCATCGGATTCAACCGCTCGTTCCCGGAGACCTGTCAGCACATAGTGTGCTACGTCTTTGATAATGATGAGGTAGACTTCAACTGAGTCAAATTTTCCGATGTAGCGGATGTCATCAGCTTCAAGGAATACTCGCCCGATATTTTGTTCGGGGTTGACCGGCGCTGGTTGCGGGGCTGTTTGCGCCAGATGCTTGGTCAGCCGCCCATCCATGACCCGGACTTCAGCAATCTGGAGAATCTCCGGGCGCGGACTGTTGGAGAAGCTTGTGACCAGACTGTCAAACTCTTGCTTGACATCGGTGTAAGCTTGCCGAGCTGCAAGGTAGAGCGGAGAGGTAGGCATTGTGCGGTAGAGTCGTGACACTTGCTCGTGAAAGTACTGCAACCGCTCACGACAGCTCGAAATCTTGCCACCCAACGCCTCGAACTGCTTGCGGTAAGCCTCGAAACCCTTGCCACGGCGTGCCTTCTGGGCGCTTTGTACCCCGGTGACGTAGCTCGACAGCTCGCCCTGCAAAGCAGAGATTTCACTGCGGAGTGCGCTAATACCTGCTACCAGATTGCTGTCAGGGGAGGCTTCACCCTGGGCTAGGGCCGGCTTGATGGCGAGCAGGTTAGTCAAAAAGAAGACAAATAGAAGCAACGTGACCAGGTGCCATCTTGTCCGCAACATCATGTTTCCTCGTTGGCGCAAATGTAGTGGAGCGTGAGGGCAAGCACTGGTCGCTGCGCGCTTGAGGGCAGAAATTCCAGCGCTATGACACCAATGTTACGTTGCACTTTACAGCTATGTAAAGTGTTACTGATCCACTAGGAATGCGTAACAATTATCAGCACGTAGCGGCTTTTTTTGAGCAGGCGGTCTGGTCAAGCTACGCCCTTTTTCCCTTAGATGAGTGCAATCAATCGCTGTATGTGTGAGAGATTCTGGCGGATGGCTTCCTGGAAAGATGTTTTCCAGGCGGAAAATCTTGGGCGTAAAAGAAGCAGGCGTGTCAGACCAAGTTGCCACTGCGAACCCCGCAGGGGCAGACGGGCCAGCCCGCCCGTCCGCCTGCGCCCAGGTTTCCAGCACGAAGCGAAGTCCTGACTTCAGTCTGACGCTGGTGACGGTTCGTCACACCATGGGAAAGGATTCACCGGCTTCTGCCATAGCCAGCAGGCGCGCCGGTGGGGCAAAACGCTCTCCATACTTGGCTGCCAAAGCCTGGGCGCGTTCAACAAAGGCCCGGATGCCGTAACCGTTAATGAATTGCAGCGTTCCACCGGTGTACGCTGGGAAGCCCCAGCCAAACAGGCTGCCGATGTTGGCATCAGCTACCGAACGCACCACGTTTTCTTCCAGGCACCGGACGGTTTCAATCGCCTGAATAAACAGCAACCGGTCACGGATGTCCTCAAAGGGTAGGGGTTCCTGCGGCGGAAACAGCTCCCGCAAACCAGGCCAGAGAAACTTTTTGCCTTCGGGGGGATATTCGTAAAAGCCGGCACCGGCCGCTTTACCAGCGCGTCCCTGGGCTAGCATCGCATCAAGAACGCGATTCGAGGGCTGCTCAGGAATCGGTTTGCCTTCGGCCACCAGGTCGCGTTCTGTTTGCTGGCGTATGGAATGCATTAGCTTCAGACTGACTTCGTCCGAAACGGCCAGCGGACCGACCGGCATACCGGCCTGCACTCCGGCCGCCTCGATGACGCTGGCCGGCTGTCCTTCAAGCAACAGCAGCATCCCTTCTGAGGTGTAGGTGGCAAACACCCGCGAGGTGTAAAACCCACGCCGGTCGTTGACCACAATCGGCGTCTTTTTAATCTGCCGGACGAAATCAAAGCTGCGCGCCAGGGTTTCCGGCGAGGTCTTTTCGCCGACGATGATTTCAACCAGCGGCATTTTGTCCACGGGCGAAAAGAAGTGCAACCCAATGAAGTTTTCTGGCCGTTCGGACACCTCAGCCAAGCTCGTAATTGGTAGGGTAGAAGTGTTCGAGGCAATGATGGCAGTTGGGGCCAGTTGCGCTTCAGCTTCCTGGGTGGCTTCCTTCTTGACGGCCCGGTCTTCAAAGACGGCTTCAATGATGAGTTCACAGCCGCGCAGGTCTTCGGCTTTCGTTGTTGGGTGGATACGTGCCAGGGTTGCCGCCAGCTCAGCTTCGGTCATCCGGCCTTTCTCAACCCGCGGGCGGAGCACCTTTTCCGTGTAGGATTTGCCCTTTTCGGCCTGCTCCAGCGTGACATCCTTGAGAACGACCTCCAGCCCGGCCGTCGCGCAGGCGTAGGCAATGCCGCTGCCCATCATCCCGGCACCCAGGATGCCGACTTTGGAAAAGGTTGCCGGTGGAATGTCAGCCGGACGACTGCCGCCGCCATTGATCTTGTTGAGCTGAAACCAGAAGGCCGCAATCATGTTTTTGGCGACCTGCCCCGTGGCTACGTTTGCCAGGTAACGTGATTCAATGCGATCGGCCGTGTCGAAATCCACCAGCGTCCCTTCCACAGCCGCGCTCAGGATAGCCAGCGGAGCCGGGAAGTTCCCCCGGGTTTTCTTGAGTAGCATGGCCGGAGCTGCCGTGATCATCTGCGCCACTTTGGGCGTCCGCACATCGCCGCCCGGCAGCCGATAGCTTTTCGTATCCCAGGGCTGCTGTGGTGCAGGGTTGGCCTTGATCCAGGCCCGCGCCTTGTCCAGCATTTCTTCGTGGGTGGCTGCCAGCTCATGGACAATACCTAGAGCCTTGGCTTCGGCTGGGGAAAGGCGCTTGCCCTCCATCAACAGCGGAAGTGCCGTTTCTAGTCCCAGCAGGCGTGTCATACGGGTAATACCGCCACCACCGGGAATGAGACCCAGAGTCACTTCGGGCAAACCCACTTGGGCATCTGGACGGTCAATGAGAATGCGGTAGTGGCACGCCAGCGCCAGCTCCAGACCACCGCCCATTGCCGCGCCATTGATGACTGCAACGAAGGGTTTCCCAAAGGTCTCCATGCCGCGAAAAACGCGCTTGACCTGCTGGATTTCATGAAACAAAGCTGCCGGATCGCGAACCTCCAGCATCGGTTCTAGGTCGGCGCCCGCCAGAAATGTCTTTTTAGCCGAGGTAATGATGACGCCGGCTAGCTCGCTTTCTGCCTTGAGCCGGTCAAAGGTTTCTATTAGCGCCTTGTTGAACTCGGCGTTGATGACGTTAGCCGACCGATTCGGCATATCCATCGTGAGCGTGACAATGTTATCCGCGTCCTTTTCGTACCGAAACACCATAGGCTTCCTTTCTGGTTTGACTTCCCGGTTTGGTTAGACCCGTTCGATGATGGTGGCAATGCCCATGCCCCCGCCAACACACAGGGTAATGAGTGCTGTCGCCTGTTGGCGGCGTTCCAGTTCATCCAGCGCCGTACCGAGCAACATCGCGCCGGTCGCACCCAGGGGGTGCCCCATGGCAATCGCCCCTCCGTTGACGTTGATTTTGTCGAGATCAACGTTCATATCGCGGGCAAATTTCAAGACGACCGAGGCAAAGGCTTCATTGACCTCAAAAAGATCAATATCAGCAGTTGTCATGCCGGCCTTGGCTAGAACCTTGCGCGTAGCCGGTATCGGGCCGGTGAGCATGATGGTCGGTTCGCTACCGGTCACAGCGGCCGCCACAATCCGAGCGCGGGGTTTGAGCCCAAGCGCCTCGCCCTTTTCCCGACTTCCAATCAACACCAGCGCTGCACCGTCCACAATCCCAGACGAGTTGCCGGCCGTATGCACGTGCCGAATCCGTTCGACGCCGGGATACCGCAACTGCGCTACCGCATCGAAGCCCATTTCCCCTATCTCGGCAAAGGAAGGCTTGAGCTGCGCCAGAGCTTCAAGCGTTGTGTCCGGACGGATGTGTTCATCCCGGTCGAGCACCAGCATCCCGTTGAAGTCGGTTACAGGAACGAGCGAGCGTTGGAAGTAACCCTTGGCTGTTGCTTGCGCAGCGCGCTGGTGCGAACGCAAGGCATAAGCATCTACATCTTCGCGTGAGAAGTTTTCAAGCGTGGCAATCAAGTCCGCCCCGATCCCTTGTGGGACAAATCGGAGCGTGGCGCTAACTTTGGGATCAAGCATCATCGGACCGCCGTCAGAACCCATTGGCACGCGGCTCATAGATTCTACGCCGCCTGCAATGATGAGGTCCTCCCAACCAGAGCGCACCCGCATGGCAGCTTGGTTGACGGCTTCCAAGCCCGACGCACAAAACCGGTTGATTTGCTGTCCTGCGACAGTTTCGGCATAGCCGGCATAAAGCGCCGCTGTCTTGGCAATGTTACCACCCTGGTCGCCAATCGGCGTCACGCAGCCAAGGATAATGTCGTCCACTTCTTCGGTGGCGAAGCCGTTGCGCCGCTGAAGTTCCCGCAAAAGCTGGGTGACAAGATCAATCGGCTTGATTTCATACAGCGCGCCGGAGGCTTTGCCGCGGCCGCGCGGAGTACGAATCGCATCAAAGATGAAAGCGTCGCGCGTCATCAAAAAAGCAACCCCTTGTCGGTGAGAATGGTGAAGGTTTAGGTTGCCGACATCCTACACGAAGCCAAACCATACAGACAGCCCTTTCAGGCTACAAACCGCGCCCCGGGCATCATGAGCGAGTCTGGCCTTCGCCAAGGACGACAAACTTCTGGGTTGTCAATTCACGCGCACCCATTGGGCCAAAGGCGTGGAGTTTGGTCGTGCTAATGCCGATTTCCGCTCCGAGACCAAGCTGTTGACCATCGGCAAAGCGCGTTGAGGCATTGACGATAACCGTAGATGAGTCAATGTCGCGGAGAAAGCGCATCGCCGTTGCATGGTCACGGGTAATGATGGCATCGGTGTGCTGTGAGCCGTAGGTCTGAATATGTGCCACAGCGGCGGCGTAGTCATCCACAATTTTGACGGCCAGAATGTTGTCTAGAAACTCATGGCCGAAGTCGGAAGGCTGTGCGGCCACGATCCGTTCGGACGCATAGCCGCGCTCGCGCAAGGCTTGTTGGGTTCGCTCGCAGACGCGCAGCTCAACGCCGGCCGCCACCAGCGCCTGAACCGTCGGGAGCAAGCAGGTCTCAACGGCTGCCGCATGAATGAGCAGGGTTTCGGTAGCGTTGCACGTTGCCGGACGCTGCGCCTTGGCGTTGACCACAACCGGGACGGCAATTGCCGGGTCAGCGCTGGCATCCAGATAGGTATGGCACACGCCTTCATAGTGCTTGATGACCGGAATCCGCGAGTGTTCGGCAACAAAGCGGATGAGTTCCTTCCCACCGCGCGGAATCACAAGATCAATGAGATCATCACAGGCAAGCAACTCGGCAACGACGGCGCGGTCGGGTGTGGGAATGACCGTCACCAGCGCTGGCGGCAGGTCGAGTGACTCCAGCACCGTGCCCATCAGCCGTCCCAACGCCTGGTTGGAATGAAATGCCTCAGAGCCGCCGCGCAGCACAACAGCATTCCCGGCCTTGAGACATAGCGCGGCTGCATCCACGGTAACATTGGGACGGGATTCGTAGATGATGGCCACAACTCCCAGTGGGATACGCATCCGCCCGACAAGTAAGCCGTTGGGGCGCCGGCGCAGTTCGGTAATTTCGCCAACCGGGTCGGGTTGGGCGGCTATCTCCCGCAAACCTTCAACCATGGCCGTTAGCGTCTTGTCGGTCAACGCCAGGCGGTCGCGCAGGGGCGCGGAAAGTCCTGCGCGTTCAGCAGCAGCTAGGTCTTCCGCATTGGCAGCCTGCAGGGAGGTGCGCTGAGTGTCAATGGCTTCGGCCAGCGCCAGCAGAAATTGGTTTTTGACGTTGGCATCAAGGCTAGCAGCTCTGCGGCTGGCCTGCTTGGCCATCACAAGGCGAGGGCGTAACTCAAACATACGGCAGTCGAATCCGGTAAGGTCAGTCTAAAAAGCCAAGGCTGCGTAGATCGGCAAGTGGCTCGTCAAACGAGCACGAGCCATACGAACGGCAAAAGCTCTGGCGGGCTGCCAAAATAGCTTCTGTCGGCAAAGTTTGGCAGTGCCAGGTTACGCCAGCATCGGTAAACTGAAAGTTGGACACGTCTTCTTCAAGGAGCACCTGCTCGACGTTATCTGAAGCCATGCCGTGCCAGGCAAAAGCCGCTGCCAGGAAGACATTTAGGAAGCCGTGCATTACTACGTGCGGGCTGTGGTTGTCAGGGGTCAAGGGGTAGATAGCACGGATAGGGTGATGAAGCCCGGCCGTGGCTTTGAACGGCACCCGCCAGTCGGCAGCACGGAGGATGAAGCTGGCTACGATTTCTGGCGAGGGAAAGGCTTCTGCCGTCGTACCACCCGTACGGATTTTGGCCCCGGCCCCCAGTTCGCGCAGCGTGGCCCATACGACTTCGCTTTCGTCCGTCGGGTTGAGCTCGATGAAGACCTGCGTTGTGGGCCAACGCGCCACAATCTGCCGCACCAGTGCCGGGTCGTTGGTTTTGGCTTCAACCGAAACCACATTCAGCCCTTCTATGGGCGGATCAGTAGGTTCAACCAGCAGGCTGATCGGCCAGCGGAGCGGCCGGTCATCTGGTGCGACCAACGTCTCGACGGCCGACTGAAAAGCAACGACCTGGCTGGCCGGGAGGACAAAGGCCCCCAACATCCAAGCATCCGCAGAGGCGCGGTAGCGTCGGTAATGTTCCACGGCGTCTGCCAACCCCAGCGCCGCCGGCGGGAACAGCCCGGCGTAGTCAATGAGCCGTGACAGCAGTGCTTGCAGCGAGGCGGTGGTCATGAGTGGAAGACCCTGGAAGCAGAGAAGAATTTGAGGACGAAGCGTGGTTGACCGTGCGCCGGATGAACGCCGCCGTTGTGGCCAGCGTTCGCCGACCCTCCGGGATAAGACGGCAGAACAGCGGCCACACGTGCGGCAAGTCATCCTCGATGTGCAGCTCGGCGGGGACGCCAGCCGCTTCCGCGCGCGCCGCCAGGCGGCGGGCATCGTCAAGCAGCACTTCGCTGGAACTGGCAAAGATTAGCAAGGGGGGCAACCCCTGCAGATCGGCGTAGAGCGGCGAGAGCAGTGGATGGTCAAGTGGAGTATCGCCGGCATAGATGCGACCTGCCAGGCGAATCCCTGCCCCATAAAACATCGCATCCCGGTCGGTATTGGTTTCAAGCGTTTCCCCCGTGCCGGCTAAGTCCGTCCAGGGCGAGTAGAGTACCGCGCCGGCCGGTTGGGGCAGACCCAGTTCACGCAGCCGAACCAGGGTGGAGAGCGTCAGTCCCCCGCCCGCCGAGTCACCGGCCAGGACGAGTCGGCACGGTGCAATCCGCTGCTCTTCAACCAGCCAGCGGTAGGCGGCAACGGCGTCATCAAGAGCTGCCGGAAAGCGGTGTTCCGGGGCCAACCGGTAATCCAAAGCGAAGACCCGTCCGCGCAGAAGCGTAGCCAGCGTCACGGTGATAGGGCGATGGGTCAGGGGGGAGCACGTGATGTAACCCCCGCCATGAAGATACAGCACGGTCGCTGGTGGATAGGCCGTTTTCCATGCCAGCCATTCACCGCGAACAAGGTCGCCGTCTAGCGTGGTCAGGGACACCGTACGGATGTGCAAATCTTCAGGGATCGTCGGCTGGACATAGCCGGGCATCCGCCCGAGCTTTTGTCGCGCCTGGCGTACGATCTTCATTTCATCTTGCGACGTTGGCTTGCGCTTGATTTTGAAAGCAATAAAGCGCGCGAGCATCGCCGCCTGCCAGCTTGCCATAGGGTTTTCAGAGCTCCACGCTAGTGCGCAAGATATGCACGGAGTAAAAGCTTGGGGGAAGAATACTCATTATCCGGCTCTTATTTATCCTAGTCGGTTTCGGGCGGACTTGCACCTGACCAACGAAATTCGGCCGCTGCGGAAACCGCCGGTACACCGGCCGGCTGCTCATGAGTCAGGCAGTGGAGAGTTCCTAATCCCCACACCAGGTCCACGGCGTGGATGCCGCATACAGTCCGCTCTGGAAAGCACTCACCCAGGATACCAAGTGCCACGCGGTCGTTGGGATCGTTGAAGGTCGGAACAAGTACGAGCCCGTTGGCAATGTAGAAGTTGGCATAACTGGCCGGCAAGCGTTGTCCTTCGAAGAAAAGCGGACGCGGCATTGGGAGACGAATGATTTCGGGACGCGAGCCATCGGGCAACCGAAAATCCTGTGCGCGCTCGTGGTTTTCTTTAAGCACGGCGTAGTTGGCGTCTCTGGCCTCAGTTTCATCGCACAGCACGATGGTCGTCGGGTTGACGAACCGGGCGAGATCGTCCACGTGGCCGTGAGTGTCGTCACCGGCAATGCCCTTCCCAAGCCACCAGACGGTGGAAACCCCCAGGGTGTCGCGCAGTACAGCTTCCACTTCCGCCCGCGACAGATGTGGGTTGCGTGGCTGCGTCACCGTATCGAGTAGACATTCTTCGGTGGTCATCACCACGCCCTGGCCATTGACATCTACCGCGCCGCCCTCCAAAACGACCGGTTGCCCTTTGGCGTGCGCAACGAACACCGGAAAACTAAGCTGCTTTGCCAGACGCAGAGCCAGCTCGTCATCGCGCTGGAAATCTGGGTATTTGGCCCAGGCATTGAAACGAAACTTGCAGATGGCAACTTCGCGTATGCCTTCCCGGTCGCGGACAACGAAGATCGGTCCAGTGTCGCGCAGCCAGCCGCGATTGGTAGGCGCGTGAAAAAAACGCACGCGGGCGAGGTTCGCCCCTACCCGCCGCAGCATCCCCTGAGCATGCGCCTGAAGCGCTGTATCCTGAACGACCACGTGAACCGGCTGTTGATCGGCCAACTTGCGGATGATTTCCCCATAGGCCCACTGCACAAGCCGCAACTTGCCCGGGTAATCACAACGATTGTGAGGGAAAGCAAGCCAGGTGGCTGCTTGCGGTTCCCATTCGGCTGGATGACGAAAACCAAGGTCGGCCGGAGCCGCATCTAGAAACTGCATTGGTGTGATGTTACTTCCATTCCAGCAAAGCTGCAGAGCGCACGTGAGCCAACGAGCATCACCCTGCCGCCTTGCGCGGTGCAACACTGAGTCGCTACTTCGCGTAGGAAGCTTTTTTGATTCGTATCCCGGCTAGGCAAAGCCACACCTAGAGAGAAGACCCACGTGCTTCGCCACGCCGTCACAAGTCAAGAAAACGACGGGTTAGCCCGTCGTAGGCTTCAATACGCCGGTCACGGAGAAAGGGCCAGTTGCGCCGTACATCTTCCAATCGGGAAGGACTGATCTCGGCCAGCAGGATGGTTTCTTCATCGGTTGGAGCTTCGGCAAGGACAATGCCCTGTGGGTCGGCTACAAAAGAACTGCCCCAAAACTCCAGCCCACCTTGTGCATCGGTTGGCGACGGTTCAAAGCCAATCCGGTTGACCGCTGCGACATACATCCCGTTGGCAATGGCATGCCCACGCTGCACCGTCCGCCAGGCGTCGCGCTGGGCTGCTCCGTGGGTTTCCTTTTCGTGAGGATGCCAGCCGATGGCCGTGGGATAAAACAGCACCGTTGCGCCACGCAGCGCCGCCAGCCGCGCACCTTCCGGAAACCACTGGTCCCAGCAAATAAGAGACGCCAGGCGTCCGTAGGGCGTATCGAAGACGACGAAGCCCAGGTCGCCGGGTGTGAAATAAAACTTTTCGTAGTAGGCCGGGTCGTCAGGAATGTGCATTTTGCGGTACAGCCCACGGATGTCACCCCGGTCATCCACGAGCGCCACGCTGTTGTGGTAGAGGCCGGCCGCCCGCCGTTCAAAAAACGGCACGAAAACATACGTCCGCGTCTCCCGCGCCACGGCCTGCATTGCCCGCAGGGAAGGACTGTCGTCGAGTGGCTCGGCGCGGTCAAACAGCGCCGTGTCTTCCGTCTGGCAAAAGTAGGGCGACTGAAAGAGTTCGGGCAGGCAGATCACCCGCGCGCCCCGGTCGGCCGCTTCCCGGATGAAGTGCGCCGCCCGGTCGAGATTTTCCGTACGGTCGGCAGCGCACCGCATCTGCACAAGACCAATGGTAAATGGCTGGAATTTCATCATGCAAACTCGTGATGCTTCAACGCTTGGTGCACGACTTATGGCGTCGGCACGGGAATGGATTTCAAAAGCACAGGACGCCTGGTGCTGCCTTTGGGCCGCCCAATGAACGGCACGTGAAACCGGTAGGTGGCGACCGAACAGAAGCTTTCGTCGCCTTCCTTGCAGAAGGTGACGGAAACCACGACATCGAACGCGCCCATGCCGTTGGCCGTCACCGTGTAGGGGATGCTGATGGGAAACCGCAGCTTGGACGACGTGACGGCCATGGCCTTGGCCGGAATGGTCAAGCCTTCCGTGCCGGGTTCGATGCTGACAAAATACCGCTGCTCGGCTGTAGGCGCGTACTTGAAGCCTGGTGGAAGCTGAATGTCCACGATGATTTCACCCACGCCGGGGGTGAGCCGCTGGGTCGGTACGCCAATCTGCTCTTCATTAGGCAGAGCATCGGGCTTGAGCTTGACAGGGGTTGGCGCAGTGAGTTTGTCGAAGAGAAGGGTACTCACCCGCGTCGGTTCAAATTCCACCACCCGGATGACATGGTTGTTCGTGTCGGCGACAAACAGTTTTCCGGCAGCGTAGGACAGCCCACTGGGTTCGTGAAACAGCGCCGGCAGATCATTCTGAAGCCCCGGTACGCCGCTGCCGATGAGGTTTGAGACAAACCTCGTGCGTAGGTCAATGGTGCGCAGTTTGTGGTTGTAGGTGTCGGCGACGTACAGCTTGCGCTCGGCGACCGCCACGCCCAAAGGATGCTGAAACCGGGCATTTTCGCCTTTGCCGTTGGCGTCGCCGAAGTCGAACAGATCGCCGCCGGCTAGCGTCGTCACCTGCCCCGTTGCCAGATCAATGGCCCGAATGGCGCTGATTTCGCTGTCGGCCACGTAAAGCCGCTTGCCGTCGGTGGACAGCCCCGATGGCTGGGCAAAAACGGCCGTTTCCAGGGTGCCATCCTGCCGTCCTTCAGCGCCTGTGCCGGCATAAGGACCAACCACGCCGGTATCGAGGTTGTACTGCCAAATCTGATGCGCGCCGGCCATGGCAATGAACATGGTGCGCTGGTGGATGGCTAGGTCCCACGGAGAACTTAGACCGACACTCATTCCCGGCCCGGTTTGCCGGCTGCGTTCGTTTTTGCCCGTGCCGGCGACGGTTTCGACAGCTTTGGTCTTGAGGTTGACACGTCGGATGAGATGGTTGCCCGTGTCGGCGACGTACAGGAAATCGCCATCGAGCGCCATGCCCTGTGGATACTGAAATTCGGCAAAGTTGTACGGACCGTTCCGTGTGCCGGGTGCGCCAGAGCCGATGGTGTCGAGTACCTTGCCGTCGAAGCTGGCAACGACGATGCGGTGGTGGTTGGTGTCGGCAATGAACAGCCGCTGGCTGGCAGCGTCGGCATACACCTTGCCGGGGAAGCGGAGCGGGCTGTCGGTTTCCTGGGACGGCCGCGGTGTAACTTCAACGGGATCCAACTTGAGCGTTCCCTTTTTCCGGGCTTCGGCAATCAGGGCGGCGATGTCGCGGTCGATTTCCTCACGGTGGCCTTCACCGGCATACCGGCTGGCCACGTAGCCATCCGGCGAAATCAGCACCAGCGTCGGCCAGGCGCGAACGGCATAGGCGTTCCAGATAGCAAAGTTGGCATCGTTGATGACGGGATGCCGGATGTCGTAGCGCACGATGGCCTGCTGGATGCTGTTCGTTTCCTTTTCGGTCTTGAACTTGCCCGAATGCACGCCAATGACCACCAGTTCGTTGGGATATTTGGCTTCAAGGGCCTTCAGGTCGGAGATGACATGCAGGCAGTTGATGCAGCAGTAGGTCCAGAAGTCGAGCAGGACGACTTTCCCGCGCAGTTGGGCGAGCGACAGCGGGCCCGGAACGTTGAGCCAGGCTATGCCGCCCTCCAGTTCGGGCGCGCGGACCGGACCCATTTGCAGGGTCGAACGGGACAGCAGCGGTGAATTCGGCATCGGTGAAAACGCGGCCGCCGGCAGGGCGACGGGCAGCGTCGGCAGAACAAAACCCATGAGCGTGATACAACATGCCAGCCACAAGCGTTTCATGCGGTGCATGGTGCTGCGCCACAGTCGGTCTGACAAGGCCGGAATCACATCCGGAGAAGCAAAAGCGATGCAGGAAGAGACCATCGAAATCGAAGGCATGAGTTGCAACCACTGCGTGCATGCGGTTGAGACGGCGCTGCGGTCACTGGCCGGCGTCGAAGTGCGGCGGGTGGAAGTCGGGCGTGCGACCGTGGCCTATGACCCGACAACCGTCAACCGGGCACAGATTACGGCAGCCGTCGAAGATGCCGGCTTTCATGTGGTGTGATGCTGACAGGATCACCGTCTGCACGATCTGGCGGAGACCCGGCGTTGTCGCCGACTTCTGCTGCCCCAGCGTCGTCAAGCCCGGTTGCGCTGCCGGCCGAATTCGAAACGACCGTCATCGGCATTAGTGGCATGACATGTGCTGCCTGTGCCAGCCGTATCGAGCGCGTGCTGCGGCGGGTGGAGGGCGTGACGGCGGCGGCGGTGAGTCTGGCTGCTGGGCAGGCCGTGGTGACGTTCCAGCCGGGGATGACCGACCTTCCGGCCCTGCATGCCGCCATTGAAAAGGCCGGCTACGGGGTCATCCCGCTGACAACAACCGAAGATGAGTCCTCCGCCGAGGATGCGACGATACTGGAGCAATGCCGGCTCGGTCGGGAGGCGCTCGTTGCCGGGCTGCTGGCGCTTCCGCTGTTTGCCCTGGAGATGCTGCCGATGCTCATCCCGGCGTTGCATCACGCCCGGCTGGCCGTTGTGGATGAAGAAACGTGGCGTGGGATCAGCCTACTGCTGGCGACGCTGGTGCAGTTTGGTCCGGGGTGGCGCTTTTACCGCGCCGGCTGGGCCGCGGCCCGCGTCTGGTCGCCGGATATGAACACGCTGGTGATGCTAGGGACGACGGCAGCCTATGGCTACTCTGTCGCCGTCATGTGCTTTCCGGCGTCCTTTCCGGTCGGGACGGCGCACGTGTACTTCGAGGCGTCGGCGACGGTGGTGGCAGTGGTGCTGATCGGCAGGTATTTCGAGGCGCGCGCCAGAGGGCGGACGGGCGCAGCCATTCGCCATCTGCTGGCATTGCAGCCGAAAACAGCCCAAGTCGTGCGCGGCGGGCAGACTTTCGAGCTGCCGGTGGCGCTGATCCGTCCGGGTGATGAAGTCGTCGTACGTCCCGGCGAGCGCATCCCCGTGGATGGGACCGTCGTGGAAGGCGCTTCCTTTGTGGATGAGTCCATGCTGACCGGCGAGCCGCTGCCGGTGTCTAAGGTGGTTGGCGCAGAAGTCGTCGGCGGAACGGTCAACGGCCATGGCTATCTTGTGGTACGTGCCAGTCGCGTTGGCGCGGAGACGGTGTTGCAGGGCATCGTCCGTCTGGTACAGGCGGCACAGGGGTCCAAGCCGCCCATTCAGGATGTCGCTGACCGAGTGGTACGGTGGTTTGTGCCGGTTGTGCTTGGCGTGGCGCTGGTCACGTTCGGTTTCTGGTGGTGGCAGGCAACCTTTGAGCTGGCGCTGGTCAATGCCGTGTCTGTTCTCATCATTGCCTGCCCGTGTGCCATGGGGTTGGCGACGCCGACTTCCGTTCTGGTCAGCACTGGCAAAGCGGCCCAGCTTGGTCTTCTCTTTCGCAAGGGCAGCGCCCTGCAGATGCTTGACGAACTGCGGGTGGTCGTTTTCGACAAAACCGGCACGCTGACGGCCGGGCGGCCCCGACTGGCCGACATGCACGGCTGTGACCTGCCGCCGGAAGTGTCGGAAAACGACTTGCTGAGCTGGCTGGCTGCGGTGGAGAAGCCTTCGGAGCATCCTATTGCCGAGGCTATCGTGGCGGCGGCCGAGGCGCGCGGCCTGCCACTGCCAACGCCAACCGACTTCACGGCGCTGCCTGGGCAGGGCGTTATGGCAACGGTGGCCGGGCATCACGTAGCCGTGGGCACGGACCGGCTGATGGCGCATCTGAGCGTACCGACCGAGGTCGTTGCGCCGGTTGTTGCCGAGTTGGCGCGCGCTGGGAAAACGCCCGTGTATGTAGCGCTGGACGGGCGTCTGGCGGCGGTGCTGGCCGTGGCCGACGAAGTAAAGCCAACCTCTGCCGCCGCCGTGGCCCACCTGCGCGCCCAGGGCCTCGAAGTTGTTCTCGTCACGGGCGACCATCCGGCGACGGCCCAAGCGGTTGCCGCCCGCCTTGGGATTGATGAGGTGTATGCCGGGGTGCGTCCAGCCGACAAAGCCGACATCGTGCAGATGCTCCGGCAGCGCGGGCGGCTGGCTTTTGTCGGAGATGGCATCAATGATGCCCCGGCGCTGGCCGTGGCCGACGTTGGCATCGCCCTGGGCACCGGAACGGATGTGGCCATCGAGGCCGCCGATGTGATTCTCATGTCCGGTGATCCGGTCGGCGTTTTGCATGCGCGCGATCTGGCGCGGGCGACGATGCGCAACATCCGGCAGAACCTGTTCTGGGCTTTTGCCTACAACGTCGTGCTCATCCCGGTTGCGGCAGGCGTGCTGTATCCGGTCCTGGGGCTGCGGCTTTCACCCATCGCGGCCGGCGCGGCCATGGGGCTGTCGAGCCTGTTTGTGCTGACGAATGCGCTGCGGCTGCTGAAATGGCGGCCGCAGGCGGTCGTCACCCTGCTTCACTGACCGGAGTTACGGCCCAAAGCCGAGCCACCGCCCTCCTTGGTAGACAAGCAGGCTGCCGACGTAGGCCAGCACCGTCATGTAGGCAAACATCACAACGGGCCAGCGCCAGGTGTTTGTCTCCCGCCAGACAACGGCCAGGGTGGACATGCACTGCATCGCCAGTACGAAAAAGACCATCACCGACACGGCCACGAGAGGCGAAAACACCGGCCGTCCATCCGCGTAGCGGTCGGCTTGCAGTGCCGCATGAAGCGCCTGATTGCCGGCGGCGTCTTTGTCATCGCCGATGCCATAAACGATAGCCAGCGTCCCGACGAACACTTCCCGCGCCGCAAAGGCCGAGATGATGCCAACACCGATTTTCCAGTTGAATCCCAGCGGCGCAATGACCGGCTCGATGAGCTTGCCGGCCCGCCCGATGAAACTGCGTTCCCGCCGTTCAGCTTTTTCGAGCCGTTCGAGCGCCTGAAGCCGGTTGGCCGCTTCTTCCCCAGACATCTGCCCGGTCTGGGTAATGGCTGCGCGCTCGGCGGCGTAGTCCCGGCTGAGCGTCACCGACCGGGGATGTGTCGCCAGAAACCACAGGACAATCGAGATGGCCAGGATGACCGTCCCGGCGCGGTAGAGAAACTGGCCGCCGGCGGAAAACATCGTCAGCAGGACGGTCCGTGGAGAAGGTAGCCGGTACGGAGGCAGTTCCAGAATAAGCGGCGGTGATGCCCCGCGAATCAGGGTTTTCTTGAAAAGCCAGCCCATCGCCAGCGCCACCAGGATGCCCAAGGCATACATAGCAAACAGGACGACGCCGGGCAGGGAAAACACCCCCCACAGCCGCCGGTCGGCTGGAAAACATGCCCCAATCATCAGGGCATAGACCGGCAGCCGCGCACTACAGCTCATCAGCGGCGCAATGAGAATCGTCACCAGCCGGTCTTTGGCGTTTTCTATGGTGCGCGTCGCCGTGATGCCCGGAATGGCGCAGGCAAAGGAACTGAGCAGCGGGATGAACGACTTGCCGCTGAGTCCCACCCTTCGCATCAGCCGGTCCATGATGAACGCCGCCCGCGCCATGTAGCCTGTGTCCTCGAGCAGGGCAATGAACAGGGTCAGGATGAGAATCTGTGGAAGGAAGGTAACAACCGCGCCAACGCCGGCAATGACGCCGTCCACCACGAGGTCGTTGAGTTCGCCGGCCGGGAGATGTTCCCGGACGAGCGCGCCCAACCGGTCCATCATCCAGCCGATGGCATCCATCGGCACCTGCGCCCAGGTGAAGATGCTCTGGAAGATGAACAGCATCAGGCCGGCAAACAGTACCGGCCCCCACAGGCGATGCGTGACAATGGCATCAATCCGGTCGCTGGTGGTGCGTTGAAACTGGCCCGGTTGCTGGATGGCCGCCCGGCACAGGGTTTGAATCCAGCCGTAGCGCCCTTCGGCCTCGGCGCTCCACCACTCGATGCCCATGGCTTCCAGCCGTTCCCGCGCCGCCGCAACAGCCGCCTGGATGTCCGCCGGTGGCGGCGTGTCGTCTTCGGCCGGCTCGTTGAGCAGCAGCCGGATGGCTTCACCTTCGGCGGCGGCATCCGTTGCCCACCGGCGCTGGCGCAGTTGTTCCGCGAGTGCCGAAACTTCGGCTTCGATGACCTGCGGGAGTCGCCACTGCCGGGTGGGTACCGCAGGCAACGGCCCGACGAGTTTCCGGCGCAGGGTTTCAAGCCCGATGCCCTTGCTGGCGACGATGGGCACGACGGGAATTCCCAATCCCTGGGAAAGCCGGTCGAGATCGAAGACGAGACCTTTGGCTTCTGCCAGGTCCATCATGTTGAGCGCCAGCCAGACGGGCCGCCCCAGTTCCATGACCTGGGTGACAAGGTACAGGTTGCGTTCCAGGTTGCTGGCATCGGCAATGGCCAGAATGCCCTCCGGCGGCGGCGTGTCGGTCTGTCGTCCCAGAACGACATCGCGCGTGATGCGTTCGTCCAGCGAACGCGCTGAAAGGCTATAGACCCCTGGCAGGTCAATGAGGGTGACTTCCGTTTCGCCGACGGTCAGGCGGCCTTCCTTTTTCTCGACCGTGACGCCCGGATAGTTGCCGACCTTCTGGCGCAGGCCCGTCAGGGCATTGAAAAGCGTCGTTTTGCCAGAGTTGGGGTTCCCGACCAACGCCAGCCGGCGGGAAGGTGTTTCGTCACTCACGAACGTTACTCACCTGGGGAGACTTCAATGGCAGCGGCCTCATCCTTGCGCAGCGACAGCCGATAGCCCCGCAGCTCGATTTCCAGCGGATCGCCCAGTGGGGCAACGCGGATGAGTTTGACCACAACGCCGGTCGTCAGACCCATTTCCTGGAGGCGCTGGGCAACGGCCCGCCCGCCCCGGACGCGCTCGACGCGGGCCGTCGCACCGATGGCCAGGGCATCGAGTGTCATGGCAGGCGCTCCACGAGAATACCCTGCGCCGTGTGGCGGTTGAGGGTCATCCGTACGCCGAGCACAGAACACACCAGCGGATCACCGTCTACAATCACGCGCACTTCGGAACGCTCACACAGCCCGCGCTCGCGCAGGGTTTCCGCACCGTCTATCTCCAACAGCCGACGGACGCGCACGCGCTCACCGGCCGGGACATCGGCCAGGGTTTGGGGAGTAGCAGAAGTTGCGGAAGACGGGCGTAAGGCAGCAAGCCAGCGTTTCATAGGTCAGGGCCATACCTCGGTCGTCGGCATCGTGTGGCCGAAGGCCACCGTGGGTAACCCTCAACCGTAAGTGAAATGAAAACTGTTTTCAAGTTATTCTGGCCAGAGTGCTGTTAGTGCCTGGCATTTAGACCTAGCGTCGTAAGCCGCTGTGCACGCAACCAGCGATAGACCAACAGAAAGCCAACAATTGCAGCAAATGCTGCTGGCATGGTCGTATCGGCTTTGACAAACAGGTAAAAGTGAATGACGCCGGCCACGGCCGCCACGTAGGTCAGGCGGTGCAGGCGTTTCCAGCGCGCCGCACCCAGGCGCTTGACCATGCGGTTAGTGGAGGTCAAGGCAAGCGGAACCATGACGAGGAAGCCCAGCATGCCGAACAGGATAAACGGCCGACGGAGAACATCCACAACGACAGAGGCTAGGTCAAATGCTTTGTCAAACCAAGCGTAGGCAAGGAAGTGCAGGCTAGCATAGAAAAACGCCAGGAGCCCGAGCGTGCGTCGCAGTCGGATAAGCCAGGGCGGCCCAAACCAGGCCACTAGAGGCGTCACGGTCAGGGTCAACGTCAGAAGAACCAGCGCCAGCCCACCGGTCAAACGGAGGATAAACTCCAGTGGGTTTGCCCCAAGCTGACCTAGCAACCCATCCCATCCGCACAGTGCCAGTGGAAAAAGCCCGTTGAGCAGCACCAGCCGCTGTGCAAAGGCTGGGTCAAACAACGTTGCTGTCGTTGGTCTTGGATTGGATGGCTTCAACTGATTAGTTCCCCAGTGGATTTGGCTCGGTGGCGCTGGGCCAGCGGCAGCGTGGTCTGGAGGATGGACACCAGGTCATTGACTGTGAAAGGTTTGGACAAATAGCCGTCCATACCGGCCGCAAAGGCAGCGCGCCGTTCTTCCTCTAGCACACCTGCCGTGAGGGCAACAAAGCGTGGACACTGGCTTGGCTCGAGCGCCTGTCGCACTTCTCGGACGGCTTCTAATCCATCTTTCCCCGGCAAGTGAAGGTCCATCAGAACTAGGTCATAGGGTTTTTCGCAAGCAACCGCGCCTAGGATGGCTTCCACCCCCTCGATGCCGTCCGACGCGGTATCGGGCTGATAGCCCAGTTTTTCAAGCATTCGCACAGCTAGCTTTCGGTTGACGACATTATCTTCGACAACGAGCAGCCGCAGGGGATGCTGCTGTCCAAGGGTGGCGTCAAACAGTGGCTGGGGCGTGCTGGCGGTCGGTTCATGGCGCGGTGCAAGCAGTTCTTCCAGTTGGCGCTGAAAGCGCGTTAGACGAATGGGCTTGGGTATCACGGCGGACGGCGCAAGCATACTGAGCTGTGCCTTGAGGCCTTCTTCCATCATTGAGCCAAAGAACAGAATCGGCGTCCGCGCATAGCCTGGTTGCTTGCGGATTTCTTTGGCTAGGGTCAGGCCGTCCATGTCCGGTAACTGCACGTCTAGAATGAAGATGTCCACTTTAGCAGCCGGTTGCCGCAGGCAGTGAAGGGCTTCTGCGGCTGACGCCGCCAGCAGCGGCGTGGCATGCCAGGCGCGAAGCTGGTGTTCCAGAATGTGCCGGTTGGTTGCATTGTCATCCACCACGAGGGCGACTTTGTTTTCAAGTTCGGGCAGCGAGCCACGGACATACATGCGCGGCTGGCTGGGGGCAGACTCACACTGTATGGTGAAGTGAAAGGTCGTCCCACGGCCGACTTCGCTTTCAAACCAGATGTTGCCGCCCAACATTTCGACCAGGCGTTTGGAGATGGCCAGTCCCAGTCCTGTGCCGCCGTAGACACGATAGGTCGTTTCCGTTGCCTGCTCAAACTCCCGAAACACCCGCTCACGGGCTTCGGGTGGGATGCCAATCCCTGTGTCGCGCACATCTACCCGCAGTTCGTAGGACCGTGGTTTGCCGTCGGCAGTGAGTTTGGTCAGGCTTGGTTTGTCATCGTCGAGCGGTTCGGCGCTAACGGTTACGACGACTTCGCCCTGGTCGGTGAATTTGACAGCATTGCTAAGCAGGTTGAGCAGGACCTGCCGGAAGCGTGTCGGGTCGCTGACAATCGTGGTGGGCACGCTGTCTTCGATAAGGTAGGCCACATCCAGCCGCTTGCGACTGGCCGGTTCGGCAATAACATCCAGCGTGCTTTCGATGCACTCCCGGAGATCAAACGGCGTCTGCTCGATGTGAAGCGCGCCGGCTTCGATTTTCGAGAAGTCCAGAATGTCGTTGATGATGACAAGCAGGTTCTCAGCGCTGGAGCGGATGGTTTCTAGGTATTCGCGCTGTTCGCTCGAAAGTGGTGTACTGGCCAGCAGGTTGGACATGCCGATGATGCCGTTCATCGGCGTGCGAATCTCGTGGCTCATGCTGGCCAGGAAGGCTGATTTGGCACGGGCTGCAGCCTGCGCGGCGTCGCGGGCTTGTTCCAGCCGCCGGTTGAGGCTGGCCAGGCGGTCGCGTGCCAGCGAAATTTCACGGATGACGGCGGTCGTCTGTTTCAGCGCCCGGCGGACAATGAAACCTCCCTCCAGACTGAAGATGACCAGCACCACGCCCAGCCAGACCCACCCGAAGACCTGCAACTGCACGCGGCACGCATTCGATCCGGCTTCGAGTTCATCAACGACGGTTTCCATCCTGGCCAGAAACAGCCGTTGGTGTTTCAGGACAGTTTGAACCTGCTCCGGTGTGGGTGGGCGGGGCAGGCCCGTGGCATCCGTCGTGGCCAACACCTGCTCCAGCGTGCTGACCATGGCGTTGAAGTGGGGCAGGGTGGACTGAAGGGCCGCACGGGAGGCCGGCGTGCTGCACGCTGTCAGGCCGGTTTCGGAGTTGCCCTCCTGGAGCGTCTGGTGGGCCGCTTTCCACTGCTTGAGGGTGTCCCGCAGTTCGTCAATGTAAGCCTGGCGTTCCACTGGCGTCGCTGCGACCTGCCAGGCCAGAAGGCACTTGGTCAGCCGTTGGCTGCGCATGCGCTGGCGGCCGGCCGTGTTGATAATCCGGGCGTCATCGCGCTGCCGATGGATAAACTGCTGTACGGCAATCTGTCCGCCAACTGTCAGCGCGGCAAGCGTAAGCAAGAGAAAAACATACAGCCAACGCAGTCGCTGCACCTGCGCCAAGTCTTGTTTGAGAGCCGCGCTATCGGGGGTCCAAGAGGGATCGGAAGGCATAGTGGCAAAGGTGTAACGGCAAAGGCAGACTGCGCATCTCGTGGAGGATTGTTATCCGCCATAAGTAACTTATGGCGCAAGCTGCCGCATCACCACCTCGAAAGCTTGTAGCGCTTCCTTGAAAGCTGCTTGGTACTGCTCAGCATAGATGGCCAGCGACAGCATGACGATGAAGATACCAAGCGCCATCTTGACCGGCATGCTGAGGAAAAACACATTGAACTGCGGCGCGACGCGGTTAATGAGGCCGAAAAACACATCGGTCAGCAGCAGGGCGGCCATGGCGGGTGCGGCTAGGCGGACGCCTAGCGTCAGGATTTCACCTGTCAGCAGGATGATGCTATTGAGAGCCGGCGACAGACCTGTGCCCAGCTTGGGAAAGTCCGTCACGGGGATGAGGTCAAAGCTGCGAAACAGGGCTTCGATGACCAACCGGTGCGCGCCCAGAGCCAGAAAAATGACAATGGCCACCTGAAGCTTGAACTGACCCAGTTCGGAGACCTGTTCCTGAAGCATGGGGTTGAGCATTTCGCCCATCATTGCGCCCCGCTGCGCGTCAATGATGCGCCCGGCAACCTGAATGGCCTCAAAGACCAGCGAGGCAACAAAACCTAAGGTAAACCCCACAGCTACTTCCTTAATGACAAGGATGGCAAAGCCAAAGGGGCCGCCACGCAAGGCTAGCTCCGGTACGCTAGCACTCAGACCCGGCACGATGAGCAGGACGAACGCCACAGCCTCGGCGACCTTGACCTGGTTGGGCACGCTCTGTCCGCCGAAAAAGGGCACGACGGTTACAAAGGCCAGCATGCGGGCAAAGACCAGCCCGCCCAGCACAAGCAGTGCCGCCACCGACACTTGTACGTCGAGCAGCCGCAGCAGCGCATCAATAAAGCCAATCGGGTCAGTCATGCTTTACGTACTGGTTCAGATATTGGCGCATTACCAGCCCCACGAGCCGGGAACGCCTTTGAAAGGCCCCACAATGTCCTTCGTGATCCAGCCGCCATAAAAGCCACCCGGCTGGGGGACGACTTGTTCGTCATCTACGTAGCAGGCATCCATAAGCCCTGCATAGAAGGCAACGTAACCGGCAATAGGCGCAAACGGAGGTGTTGGCCGAGGGTAACTCCATGCAGCATCCGGTGCCATCCGCTGCCCAACCCGTACGCTGTAGTACCGGGCTGTGCCTTTCCACTCGCAGTAGGACGTGCGCGGTGTTGCCACAAGGACATTGGGAAGGATGTCGGCCGGCGGGAAGTAATAGACCGGCGGATGACTGGTTTCAAGAACCCGCCAGCCCTGGGTCGTTTCGGCAATGGTCGTACCGGCAAAAACAACACGCAGCCGCTTCGCCGTCGGTTCGAGGCGTGGCGGGCGAGGATAATCCCAGACGGATTCCTGTCCTGGTTGTGGTGGAATAGGTTTTGGAAGCATAAGCCCTTGAGTGGAAAAGAATGGCTTGCCAAAACGACGCTAACGCGGAACAGTTACAATCTTGACCAGCGCAGTTGTGAAACTAAAAGCCTCATGGAGTTCCAAGACCGCAATGCCAACGACATGGCCTACCCCTTCTCTACTGTTGACCGACCTGTACCAACTCACCATGGCACAAGCCTACTGGAAATCAGGATGCGGTGAAAAGGAAGCTGTCTTTCAGATGTTTTTTCGCCGGCATCCATTCGATGGTGGGTTTACCATTGCCTGTGGCTTGCACTCACTAATCGAAACACTGACGGAAGCCACTTTCGATGACAGTGATCTGGCTTACTTGGCCAGTCTCCAAGGACGGGATGGGCAACCGTTGTTTGAGCCTGAGTTTCTGGCAACACTGCGCGACTTTCGGCTGGCGTGCGATATAGATGCCGTTCCTGAAGGGACGATCGTCTTTCCCTTTGAACCGCTTGTACGAGTTACAGGCCCTCTCGCTCAGGCGCAACTGTTGGAAACCATCGTTCTCAATCTGATCAACTTTCAAACCTTGATTGCGACGAAAGCCGCTCGGATTTGCCTGGCCGCCCAGGGAGAACCGGTCATTGAGTTTGGACTGCGCCGCGCGCAAGGGCCTGACGGGGGATTATCGGCTAGCCGAGCTGCCTATGTCGGCGGCTGCGTCGCGACCTCGAATGTCTTGGCTGGCAAAGTGTATGGCATTCCGGTGCGCGGTACACATGCCCACAGTTGGGTGATGGCTTTTGACGATGAGCTTGAAGCTTTTCGCGCCTACGCCGAAGCAATGCCCAATAACTGCATTTTTCTCGTGGATACTTACGACACGCTCGAGGGCGTGCGCCATGCCATTGAGGTTGGGCGTTGGCTGCGTGAGCAGGGCCACGAAATGATTGGCATCCGGCTTGATTCGGGGGACTTGGCCTACCTAAGCATCGAGGCGCGCAAGCTGCTTGATGCAGCCGGTTTTCCAGATGCAAGCATCGTCGCCAGCAATGACCTCGATGAAACCATCATCAACAGCCTCAAGCAGCAGGGGGCCTGCATCAACGTGTGGGGCGTTGGCACGAAGCTCGTCACCGGCTACGACCAGCCAACCTTAGGTGGCGTCTACAAGCTGACGGCGCTACGTGACCGTGGTGCCGACCACTGGCGCTACTGCATCAAGCTGTCGGAGCAGTCCATCAAGATTTCGACACCGGGTATTCACCAGGTGCGCCGCTACAGCGTGGATGGTGAACTAATAGGAGATGCCATTTACGATCTGCTGTCGCCACCTGCTGCGGAGTGCATCATTATTGACCCTCTTGATCCGACGCGGCGGAAGCGCATCCCGGCTGAGGCAGCGTATGAAGACCTGCTTGTGCCGGTTTTTCGGCGAGGTCAGTGTGTGTACGAGATGCCATCCCTGGAGACGGTCCGGCATCGAGCGCAATCTGGCTTGGCCCGGCTGGCGCCGGGGCTGAAACGGTTTGTCAACCCACACATCTACCCGGTGGGACTGGAACAATCCCTGTATGAACTGAAGATGCGGCTTGTCTTGCAGGCACGCAACAGAAGTTACTGATGAGATTGTTGACGGATTGCCATCATTACTGGGTGGCACGCCCATAGTCGTCTTGAAGGCGAATAATGTCGTCTTCACCAAGGTAGTCGCCGCGCTGAATTTCGATAAGGACCAGGAGGATGTCATCAGGGTTAGCAATTCGATGTGCTACCCCAACCGGCACGTCCATGGCTTCACCGGTGTTGACAATATGTTCTTGCCCGTCAAGTGTGACTTGGGCGCGCCCCTGCACGACCATCCAGTGTTCATGGCGCCGGGTGTGCTTCTGGTAACTCATGCGTTGGCCTGGCAAAACCTCAATGCGCTTGACCTTGTAACCTGGCCCCTCGTCGAGAACGGTGTATTGTCCCCACGGGCGTCGGTCGTGTTCTTGCGCGCGTTGGTGTTCGGTCATCGGAAGCAGGTTGCTCATAGGTTTGGGATAAGGGGCGACGATCTGAAGCCTGACAAAGAGTCTTCTTGGGATCGGTTGGGGCGAGAACCGAGCTTGGTTTTTTTTTCGGTGCTTATGATAGCCTAGGCTGGAAAAAGCTAGCTGAAAGGCATGGAGCAGTTCAAGCATGGGGCTGTTTGATAGAGTTCGCGCAATGCGTGAACAGGTGGCTGAACTTATTGCCGACATCCGCCAGCGACATGACATCGAAGAGCTGGAACGAAAGCTAGAGGCTGCCCCAGGGGACACCTTCCTCATGCAGCAGTTGAGCGCTGCTTACCAACAGGCTGGACAAAACCAGCAGGCAGTAGACATGCTTTGCCGGCTTGCAGAGCATTACCAAGCCCAAGGCAACTTAGAAACCGCGCTAGCTTACTTTCGGCGCGCCGAGCGGTTAGCCAGCAGCGACGAGCGCCTGCGGCTTCTGCGGCTCATGGTCGGGCTGATGATTCAGTTGGGGCGCTACGCGGATGCCTTTGAACGCGCATACCAGGTTGTTGAACTGCTCTTAGCTCACCATGAGCTATCTGCTGCCCGGGGTTACGTCGAAAACCTGCCTCCCCTGGGTGAGCAGGATGCTAGGTACCGCAAGGAACTCACCGATCTTGTCAATCTCAACCAGCAAGAGTGGGCACAAGGTGCACAGGGGACATGGCTTGCGCCCCCTGTGGATCAACCGTCCGGCTCTAACCAGTTGGAACAGTTTCCCGACCAAACCATTTTGGTGATTGATGACGAGCCAGGTACATGCGAGGTGCTGACCTTGTGCCTACGCCGACTGGGCTGTACGGTGATTACGGCAGAAGATGGCGAGGCGGCAAAGGAAGTGGCGCTTCGGTATCAGCCCTCCCTCATCATCTGTGATCTGCTGATGCCGCGGATGGATGGACGCCAGTTTTTTGACTGGACACGCCGGCATCCAACCCTCCGGGAAGTGCCCTTCGTATGCCTGTCTTCCCGTGGACAGCAGGAAGAGCGATTGGCTGCTTTCGAGCGGGGAGTCGAAGACTACTGGGTCAAGCCCTTTAGCGCCACTGAACTGACCTTTCGCGTCAAGAACCTGCTGCGGCGCCTGCAATCGAATGTTGATTTTCGTGGGAAACTCCAAGAAGTGTCTTTTCCCGAAGTACTGCAAATCATCGAAGCGGGACGTAAGACCGGATTGCTCAAGGTGACTTCTGCGGGGCGCCAAGCCATGTTTTACACCCGCGAAGGGCAGATTCTGGATGCCGAACTGGATGCTTATCAGGGCGCGCGCGTAGCCTATATCGTCATTAGCTGGTTGCGTGGCGAGTTTTCTTTTCGGAGCACTCCAGTAGACCGACCAGCACAGATTCCGCTGACAACTCAGCAGCTTTTGCTGGAGGCTGTCCGCCGTTATGACGAAACCCAATCCTTGTTGGATACCGAGCCAGACCTTGACCGTCCGTATATTGTGAGTGACACCTTGGCTTCATTGGTTGTTCCAGAAGATTTTGAAGCGGAGATCAGTTTTCTCAAGGCGCTGTTTGATGGGCAGCGTACCTTCCGGGAATGCTTGCAGACGCTAGAGGGAGACCTAGAGTCAATGCAAATGGTGGTTGAGTTACGGCGCGAAGGACTGCTTATTCCGGCGCCGGTCCGGCATTGAGTTACAAAGCCAGCGTGCAAGGTCTCAAGGTATAGAGCACGTAAGACCAGCCTGAAATAAACTAAACATAATTTCTGTTTTTCCCATAATGCTGCCTCTTGCGAAGTGCCTGCGCATCATTTGGGTTCATGATATTGTTGTGACCAAAATTTGGTTTCATCCACTACAATCTTTCCCCCCTGGAGACCTAGACATCTGTGCGTAAACAAGTCCACCGTTGGTTTAGTCCACACCTTGGCAAGGAGATGCCGATTGCTGTTTATGGCTACTACGGCAAGCCGTTGTTGATGTTTCCAACTGCTGCTGCTGACTTTGAAGAGTATGAGCGGTTTTTGGTGATTGATGTTTTGCGTCCCTACATTGATGCTGGGATTGTCAAAATCTACTCTATCAACAGCATCAACCGTGAAAGCTGGATGAATGAAAACCTCCATCCTGCCCAGCGGGCTGCACGCCAAACAGCCTACAGTTACTATGTTGCCCGCGAAGTATGCCCATTTATCCGTAGTGACTGTGGTGGCTCGCCCATCAAGATTGCTGCCACCGGAGCCAGTTTTGGCGCCTACCATGCGGCTAACTCCGTGTTCCGGAATCCAGACCTTTTTGACACCCTGATTGCGATGTCCGGTTCGTATGACATCCGCCCGTGGTGTGATGGGTTCCACAACGATGATGTGTACTTCAACAACCCCATTGAGTACTTGCAGAACCTGAATGATGATTACTACCTGCCGTTGCTGCGGTATCACACCGACATCCACATCATTTCAGGACAAGGAGCCTATGAAGCGCCGGAGCGGTCGCGCGACCTATCAAGAGTGCTTCACAGCCGTGGGATTCCACACTCGCTCGATCTGTGGGGCTACGATGTCAATCACGATTGGCCGTGGTGGCGACGCATGCTTGACTTCTATGTGCCACGCCTTTTTCACGCCTACGGCCCGAAGTAAGGCTTGGTACGCCTCAATTCACCCACTGTTGTGATCCCGAAAAATGATGCTAAGCGCAGACTACTGTTTTGAGCTGAGGTTTCAGGCCCATGGCAAAGCGTTGTACCCTAGGTAGTCTTCCCCGTGCAGTCTTGAGGTTGGGGCTGGTTATTGGGTGGTGGTCCATTATCCTGCTGCCCCTGTCTGTAACCGCTCAAGTCAGCACCCAGGCGTCAACAAAAATCACTACCGTTGAACGGGTTCTGACAGCAGATACCCTCGTACTAAAGGACGGGACAATTGTACGTTTGATCGGCATTCTTGCCCCCCCTTCAGGTCCAGCAGCCGAGCAGGCGCGGGAACGGACGCGCCAAATTGTTTTAGGCAAGTCAGTCGAAGTTTGGCTAGAAAACCAAAACCTCGACATTGGGCACCGGGACAAGTACGGACGACAACTGTCTTACATCTATCTGCTTCCCAGCCGGAAGCTTCTCAATGCTGAAATCCTGCGCAACGGCGATGCTTACTTCTTCAGCCAGCACTTCATTGACGTGCGGACAAAAAACATCTTGCTGGCGGCGGAGTACCAGGCACGAAAAAACAAGCTAGGCGTGTGGGCTCAGGCTACGGAATCCCCAGAAGCCATTGCTAAGCGTGAGGGGCGGGTCTATGAAGAACCGCCGTTTATCCCCCCAGATGAAAGCGAAGCAGTGGATAAAAACACAGATGAAAGCACTGCACGCCGGGAAGAGGATCTTTACTCGCGCCGTGAAACGGCCGAAATGATGCCTTCGGCGACCACCGTACCATCGGCGCCTGAACTTGATCCCAAGGTCACCTATGGCGACATACGAGTTGAAAGCTGTGCGGTGCTAGATGTCCCAACGCTAGGGCAGGTGGCCCTCATTGGGGTGCAGAACAGCACGGCCAAGGCCGGTGAGGCTGCTCGGCTTGAGACCCTCAAACTGGTTCAGGGAAAACGCCTGCGCTTTGAGTATGACCCGGTCAATGCCTCTCGGGGCCACCGTGACCGGGATGGACGGCTGCTTGTGTATGCCTTTCTGCCAGATGGCGCGCTGCTGAACTTGCAGATTGTAGCGCGTGGCATTGCCGACGTGGATATTGACTACGACTACAAATACAAATCTGAAATGCTGACGGCGCGCGACAACGCCCGGGTTCGAGAACTCGGGCCACGCTGGCGCAACGACATTCCGCGGACAGTCTCCGTCGAGCGGGTGCGGGCTTCGCTGCTTAGGCTGGTCAACGAGCAGTTTGGACGTATGGGAGCACGGATCGAAGTCGTTGGCGATGAGCAAAACATCCTGCGTGTCACCCATGACCTCATTGACCAGCCCACGGCTGAGAAGTTGTATCGTGCATTGTTCGTCATTGAAGGGGGCAACCTGCCACTGTTGCGCAGTAGCGGGATTCGGGAAATTCAGTTTACCGATACCAAGGTCACGAAGATTTTCCGTTTCCCACTGTAAGCGGTCTGCGCTGTAGGCAGGCTCTCATTGGGGGATCCATCAGTTGGAGGGGATGAATGTCGTACTCACGCCGTCAGAACCTGACCGATCCCTATCATCTAGTTGGCACGGTTATCAATGGCAAGTATCGGTTGGACGCCGTGCTAGGCATTGGCGGTATGGGAATCGTGTATTTGGCATACCACCTGGGCATCAACCGTAAGCTGGCGCTCAAAGTGCTCAAGCCTGATGTGGCAGCCGCCGATGCAACTGTTGCCGAAGCTTTTTACCGGGAAGCCAAAATTGCCGGCAGCCTAGCCCATCCCAACATCATTTCTGTCACCGATGCCGACACCTTGCCAGATGGCACGCCCTTCATGGCGATGGAGTTGTTGGATTCACCAACCCTTGAAGATGAACTCCAGCAGCATAAATCGTTTCCTTTAGACCGGATCGAGCGAATACTAAGCCAAATCTGTGATGCACTCCATTATGCCCACCAGTCTGGCATCGTGCACCGCGACCTTAAACCGGCTAACATTGCGCTTGTAGGCGCAGGCCAACCAAGTGAGCAAGTCAAAATCCTTGACCTCGGTATTGCTAAGTCGCTTCAAGATGGTGTCGGCAAAGTCAGTCAGGCTATTGGGACACCGCTCTATGCCTCGCCGGAACAGTTCATCCACGGGGGTGATATTGACGCCCGATCTGACCTCTACAGCCTAGCGGTGATCCTGTATCGCATGCTAACTGGCGTGCTGCCCTTTCAGGGGAAGACCGTGGGTGAAATTGTTTCCATGCATCTGACTGCTCCACCACCGCCCCTGCGGGTGCATGCGCCGGAGCTGCCGGAGTCGCTGGAGGCTTTTGTCATCGGGGCGCTAGCCAAAAAGCCAGAAGGGCGTCCCGCAACAGCACTGGACTTTCTTGCAGGATTCCGGGCAGCGCGGCAGGGCCGGGTTGTCGGAGAAACCAGTGTGCCCTTGCTGGGAAGTGGCACAGAGCTAATTGCTGGAGTGCTTGACAAGTCTCAGCCCACTTCATCGTCCCTCCGGTTGCCTGACACAGGTGATGCCACGGGAGACATCACAACGGCACGGATGTCGCCAACCCGTTCCTCTGGCTTGTCCCCAACACTCCCGGCAGCCGGCAAGACAGCAGACCAACCAACGGCTACCTTTGCGCAACCTAAGACCGCACAAGTGATTTCTTCTTTGCCTACTGGTGGCACTGCTTCGGTAGAGCCGTCACTATCCGTCCGGCTAGGGATTCCAGTATGGGCTGCGGCTGTGGCGGCCGTGGTTGCTGTCGGATTGTTGCTGGCCGTAGGCGTGTATGTTTTGAAAGGCAACGCAGCCCAGTCATCCCAAGAGAAACCGGTTATGGCTACCAGCGAGGGCCCACAGACAAAGGGTACGTCCTCCGTACCGAGCGCCTTACGCGATCGCTTTGACCAGGTCTCACGTCAGGTTTACCAAGCTGTTGAGCCTATTGTACGGGAAGGTGACGACGCGCTGCTAAGCAGTGCTGTGAGTGTGAATCCGGCCACTATTGCGGCCCACTACCAGCGGGTTGAGGTGGCAGAGAGCCAAGTGGCGCAGGCTGCTGCAAAGTGGTCGAGCGGAACGGTGCCAGACCTCTGCCCGGACGAGTACAAAATACTCGGCGAACGGTATCAGCAACTTCGGGATGCCCTGCGTAACTACGGCGTTTCAGTGCGTAATCTGAGGAATGCCTATGCACGAACAGACTTTGACATGTCGCAGCCGCTTGAGCGGTTTGCTGAAACAGAGCGGAGTGAGCTTGGGCGTGATCGCATGGTGCTGGAGAATACTTGGCGTGACACCCGTCAGGCAGAGTCCCGTTTCCGGGACTGTACGGGGCTGTAAGGCTCTTCATTCGACCGTTTTTCCCAAGACGAAGAAAAAGGCAGCTTGTTCTGACCTGAGGGGTTAGGTATTGTCTGCACAAGTCATCCCTACTGCTGTGCATGCCAAGAGCAATGCGGAAAGGTTGCCAACGGTATGGTAGATCACTTGCTTGATGCCTCTAGGAACGATGTCTCAACTGAGGTGGCGCCAGAGGACCTTCTCTTTGCCGGCTTCTCCCGCGAAGAGCTGCTGGCTTTTGTGCGTGGGGTTGCCAATATCATTGCTGCCGATGGAAAGGTGACTGAGGAAGAGCGCAGAGAACTCTACGGACTGATCCGGCAAACGGGACTGTCTATCCTAGATGAAGACGTCAAGGCAGCCGTCGAAGCTGAACTCGCTGGGCCATCGCCGATTGAAAAGGTGATTCAGCCGGTAACTAACCCGCTTTTGCGCCGGGCGCTATATCAGACCTGTGTCGAAGTGGCCGTTGCCGATGGGGAACTAGCCGATGAGGAACGTATGAAACTTGTCAAAATTGCCAGTTTGTTTGGCTTGAATACCGACGCAGCACGTGACTTCATCCAGTGGACCTTAGACAGTATAGCCCTTGAGAGACGCGGTCAGGAAATCATCTCCAAGCTGTAGGAACTTTTTTACCGCGTCGTAATAAAAAAGCACCAGCAGGGCTGGCTGGCACTTTTTCGTTTGGAGATACTGCTATTGCTTGAAATCGCTTGGTTGGTGAGACCTATTCGGCGCTATACCGTGAATGAAGCGCCGCAGCCACACGAACCGGTCGCCATGGGATTCTTGAACGTAAAACCCGATCCCATGATGCTTGACACGTAGTCGATTTCTACGCCTTCCAAGTACTGTCCGCTGAAGGGATCGACAAAGAGGCGGATGCCGCCATTGCTTTCATGGACGATAATTTCGTCGTCCTCCCGGGGCGCATCCTCCACATCAAGTCCATACTGAAAGCCTGAACAGCCACCGGGCATAACACGCACCCGCAGCCCGCCTTCTGGGCCGATGTTTTCAGCCGCCATAAACTTCTTTACTTCTTCAACTGCCTTGGGTGTTAGGTAGATCATGACAACACGCCTCATCCTTGCGAAAAAGGTTCATAACTGCTTTGGCCTTTACTGAATTCAGGTATGCCGTGTCAACAACCGCTCCCGAAAGGGTTTAGGTCGGTTGGAGACAAAACAAACCCTCAAGCCCACTGTCAGTGGGAAAAATTTCGGCAGTGGCACGTGGGCAGAGCTTCCTATGACTTCGTAGTCAAGACAATGCGTTTTGGCTCTTCGCTACCGGCGCTCTTGGTCGAAGAAGCTGGCGTACTCGTCGTGCTGGTCGTAGCCGGTGTCCCGGACAAGCCCGCCATAATCCCACGCACGGCAGAGACCGGCAGCGCTGTCAGTTCACCAATGGCATCAAGTCCCTTGAATGGCAAGGCGGGGAGAAACTTCAGCAGGGAAAGCGTTGTCTCAACGCCAACCTGGTGCAGGTGGAAGATTTTTTCCGAAAGGGGCAGATTTGAGAAATTGCTTTCAACTGAACTCATGGAAGACTTCTCCGTAAACACAGGGGAGGTAAGCGTATGCCACCAGCATACACGATAGTGCTAAACAGGTGAATTCCCTTTGGCGAAGTTTTGCGCACTGTACGTCCACAATCAAGTCCGGTACAAACACCACACTTCAGTTGTCTGCTGCCAGGTTAGCCCCCAAGGAGCAGCTTATGGAAGATAACCGCCCGGCCTGCGGCCCAACCGTTTCTCTTGTTCCTGTTTTCCAATCAGCCAAAACAGGGGCCAAACCGCCCCGGCTAAAATGGCAGCAGCCGGTTTCGCCCGCATTTTGAGTGCTTGGATAAGGGTGTAAATCCCAACAGCAAGATACAGCAACAGGAAGAGGGTAATGAGCCAGTACATGGGCGGTTTCTCCAAGATTTCGTTGCGCCGGATTGTACCAACGGTGCGCGTTACGGGAACACCCTAACCATACCATGTCCCTTAAACTGTAACCAACCGGGGCAGGAGGCAAAGCATAAGGCCAGGCAAGGCATTACTGAGCCAAACACGTCATGAAATCCCGGTGCAGAGTCATCCAAGGGGGTGGTAGTGATTGAAGAACGTTGACCAAACGGACATTATTCTTTATGCATGGTTGGCCAAGGACAAGATACCCACACGAACGTCCTGAACCTACTGTCCCCGCTGCAAGCACATGGCCTACCATTGCCGCTTTGAATTTCCGGCCGAAAAGTGTTTTGACCGCGGATGTGAGCACTTCTACGCCCAAGTACAAGCGCGATTTGAGACCATCTCAGAGCTGCTGCTGCACATCCCCGCTGCTGACTCTGTCACGCATGCTCAGTTGAGCCAAGAACTTGAGGATTGCCTGCGCCTGATCCGGGATTTCCACGTGATGTTTCCTGAGTGTAGTGCGTCTGACTGTTTGACAGAGGCAGTTGTGGAACAGTCGGCATCCTACGACCCAGAAGGGGTCGAGGTCTAGAAAAACTGGAGTACGACAGATGACGGCAACGGTGAGCATTGTTTACCACAGCGGCTACGGCCACACGGCTGCTCAAGCAGCGGCCGTTCTCAAGGGAGCCCAGAGTGTACCGGGTGTCTTTGCTCAACTGATCCGCGTTGAGGAAGTTGAAAGCCATTGGGAAGCTTTAGACAAGTCGGATGCCATTATCTTCGGTTCACCGACCTACATGGGGAGCGTCTCGGGACCGTTCAAAACCTTTATGGACGCCACCTCGCGCCGCTGGCTTCAGCAAGCGTGGAAAGACAAAATTGCCGCTGGGTTTACCAACTCCGGCAGCCTAAGTGGCGATAAGCTCAACACGCTGATTCAGTTGGCCATTTTTGCTGCCCAGCACGGGATGGTGTGGGTCGGACAAGCAGAACTGCCGGCTGGCCGCGCCGACAACGCCATTAACCGAATTGGAAGTATGCTCGGTGCTGCCGCCCAATCCGATCATGGCAGCACTGGCCCTTCTGAAGGCGACCTGGCCACGGCAGAGCGATTTGGTGCGCGGGTTGCCCAGGCCGCTTTACGCTGGCAACGCGGTGCTGCTGCTTAGCTAGCCCTCACCTGTATGCCCCCCGATGCCGGAAAAAAGCCCGTAGCAAGGAGCAAAACCTTCGATGGCTGAATCCCGACGCAATTTTCTGAAGGTAACAGCTTGGACGGCAGCCGGCTTGACCTTGGGAAGCGCCTTTGAAGCTCTCGCTTCTGAGGTAGATGACAAACTGGCTGCTGCTAGCCGTCTAACAGATGCCGAAGGGCAGTTTGTGCTGCCGCCGCTTCCGTATGAGTACAAGGCTCTAGAGCCAGTCATTGATGAGACCACCGTGCGTTTGCATCACGACGTACACCACAAGGCGTATGTCGAAGGTGCGAACAAAGCCCTGAAGCAGCTTGCCGCCGCCCGCGCCGAAGGAAACTTCGAGCTTGTCAAGCACTGGTCGCGCGAGCTGGCCTTTCACGGTTCGGGACACGTCCTGCACACGCTCTACTGGACGAGCCTGACGCCAACAGCAGGTAGCGAACCCAAAGGCGACCTAAGCCGCGCCATTAATCGAGATTTTGGTGATCTTGCCCGGCTCAAAGCCCATCTCACTAAAGCAACAGTCGCTGTTGAAGCGTCGGGTTGGGGGGTGCTGGCTTACAATGTGCTGGATCGGCGGCTGATGGTATTGCAGGTTGAGAAGCACCAGGACCTAACCGTGTGGGGTGCTGTTCCGTTACTAGTTATTGATGTCTGGGAGCACGCTTACTACCTGAAGTACCAGAGCCGACGCGCCGAGTATGTTGCTGCGGTATGGGACGTACTCGATTGGACGGCAGCCGCCCTCCGCTTCGAAGTCGCACAAAAAGGAGCCACCGCCTGACCGTGTACGATCAGCCGCGTCGTGGCGGTGGCTGTCTTCGGTTAGGGTCGCCGGTAGTCTATTTTTTCAAGTGCGCCGCCAAAAGCAAACTGCCGAACGGTTTCCCCTTGAAGGAAGCGATGTGGAAAGCCTAGATCGACGGCACTGGCTTCGTCTAGGCGTGCTAGATGTTCCTCACTAAGGGTGAAATCCAGGCAGCCGAGATTGTCTTGGAGTTGTTGGAGAGTTCGCGCGCCTAGAATTGGAATGATGGGCTGGGGGCGTTGGCGTAACCAGTTGAGGGCGACCTGTGCTGGCGAGCGCCCGATATCTTGAGCAATTGCCATTACTAACTGCGCCAGTTCTCGATCGCGCTCTTTTGTAGTCTTGAGCCGTCCGGGAGGTGGGTCGCCTTCCTTGAGGTTGTTGTATTTGCCGGTCAGCACACCTCCACCCAGTGGGCTCCAGGCTGTGACGCCAATGTTGAAGTGAGCCGCCATTGGAAGTAACTCGCGTTCGGGCGTTCGTTCACGCAGAGAGTACTCAATTTGTAGTCCAACAAATGGCGTCCAGCCCCGAAGCTGTGCCAAAGTATTGGCTGCTGCCACAATCCAGGCCGGTGTGTCTGAAATGCCGGCATAGAGCACCTTGCCCTGACGCACAAGGTCGTCAAAGCCGCGCATGATTTCTTCAATCGGCGTAGTAAAATCCCAGACATGCAGCCAGAGCAGGTCAATGTAGTCAGTTTTGAGGCGCCGCAGACTGGCTTCGACAGACTGCATCATGTTCTTGCGATGGTTGCCGGAAGCGTTGACTTCGCCGCAACCGCTCATATCAAGGCTGTACTTGGTTGCAATGACCCACCGGTCGCGCTCCCCGTGGATAAACTCTCCAAGAAAGCTCTCACTTTCCCCTTTGGTGTAGAAATTTGCCGTGTCGATGAAGTTTCCCCCGGCTTCTGCATAGGCTTCAAACATGGCACGGCTTTCATCCTTTGAGGCCCCTGTTCCCCACGCCTCACCGAAGGTCATTGCGCCGAGGCAGAGTTCAGAAACCCTTAGACCGCTGGCACCGAGCAGTTTGTAGCGCATCCTTTCTTTACCCTCGCAAAAATATGGGCTTTACCTGAATCAAGGAGCATCTAGCAGGCTTTCCTACTTCTAGCAAAACTAGTTGGCGAGGAAATGACCTTTTGCTGAAAAACAGCCCGGCTAAAAGGGTGGGGCGTTGTAGACTCATGGCAGTGCCACCTGCTACGGCATTGCCCGTCGCAGCCCTGGCGGAGTTTCTTTCAAGGAGATGCCCTTATGCCTGCTGATAACACAGTTCGTAAGGTTTTGATTGCCACGGATGGCTCGCCAGCGAGTTTTGCCGCCATTTCTGACCTTGTTCACGCTGGATTGCCGCCAGAAGGCGAGGCGGTTGTGCTTTCGATTGCCGACCGGGTACCGCTGTTTCCGCCACGGACCCCGGAAGAAATCCTGTACCTTGAAGATGCCCGCCTGGCTGTACCACGGCACTGGGCGCGCAGCGCCGCCGATATTCTCCGCCGCCGATTTCCACAATGGGTGGTGCGCGAAGAAACTCGCGCCGGCGCGCCGGCGCGCGAGATCCTCAACTTTGCCGACGAATGGTCGCCGGATTTGATTGTATTGGGGTCTCATGGGCGTTCGACGCTGGGACGGTTGTTCTTCGGGAGTGTGTCGCGCAAGGTTATGCTGGAAGCACGGACATCGGTCAGGATTGGGCGGCGGCTAGAGCGTCTAGAAGGTGAGCCGTTGCGCATTGTTGTGGGGGTGGATGAAACACCGGCTTCGGAAGCGGTCATTGCCGCCCTGTCAGCACGTCATTTCCCACCAAGCACACAGGTCAAGTTGGTGACGGCAACCGGTGTCTTTGAGTATTTCAGTAGCGACATCCTGGGTAGCAGTGTTGCTGTCGTGCCTTCCAACACCATTGATGAACTACGGCGCACGGCGGCTGAAGCCGCGGCCGCCGTACAGGAAAAGCTCTTGGCGGCTTATCCTGATTGGAAAGTGACAATAACGCGGGAGGTTATTGAGGGCGATCCCAAGAGTGTCCTGCTGGACGTAGCTGAGAAGTGGCCGGCCGATGCTGTTGTGCTTGGTACGCGCGATCTTTCCGGAGCTGAGCGGTTCTTTATCGGCAGTGTCTCTTCGGCCGTTATGGCCCATGCGCCATGCACTGTTGAAATCATCCGCCGACGCGCCAACCCTAAGGAGGCTACGGTGACTGCTTCCTAAAGTGTTTGCGCCCCAAACTGTAGCGCAGCCTGCGAGCTTGCCGTACGCGCGTCCGATACCATGGAGTTGTCAGTCCACAGGGGTTTCACGCATCATAAGGTAACCCCTCGGCCCAGCCTGTGTCTGGCTCTGAATCTGCATTGGAGTCGACCCCAGTGAGTGACAAGAAGGAGACGGCGAGTTTGATCATTGCGCAGCGGAAAGTCCTCTTGCTCAATGCTTCGTATGAACCCCTTGGTCTGGTTTCTGTACCACGCGCTTTGCGCATGGTATGGCAGCGAACAGCCGAGCTTCTTGAAAAGGATGGCGACCGGGTGTTGCGAACTGTGCGGTTTACGTTTCCTTGTCCCTCGGTGGTGCGGTTACACCAGTACATCAACGTCCGCAAGCGGCGGCGCACTTCTGGTGGGTTGCGCACCAAGATTCTGATCCGTGACCGGTATCGGTGCCAGTACTGCAACAAGCGTGGCACGGCAGCTGACCTGACGCTTGATCACATTGTCCCTCGATCACGTGGCGGACAGTCAGTTCCTGAAAACCTCTGTGCGTGCTGCCACGATTGCAACCAGCGCAAGGGCGACCGGACACCTGATGAAGCCCGCATGCCACTGCTATCAAACCCGGCGGCCCTGTGGCACGACCTTGACCTAACGGCACTGCACCAAGCCGCTGCCTCGCGTCCAGAGTGGCGCAAGTACCTTTATCTTGACGAGGCAGCGGCTGCCTAGGGCACGTCTCTATTGGAGGAATCTCTTCGAGACCCCATGTTTTCGCAGCGGCATCTGCATATTCTTTCAGTCTGCTTGGGCATGGGGCTGCTAGCCAGTGGGCCAGCGCCCACGCTTGCACAGCCTGGTAAGGCACAAGTCGGTACGGTTGCTCCAGAGGGAGCAAAAGAGCAACCGGCACGGCGAACGGCCGTCATGAGGCGTCGTCTCGAGCAACGCCTTGCTGCCTTCAAAGGCAAGGTGTTCTGCTTTGCCAAGAATCTCGATACCGGTGAAACCTTTGGCTACAACCCGGATGCCAAAGTGCGGACGGCAAGCACCATCAAAGTGCCCATCATGGTGGAGGTCTTCGCCCAGGTAGCTGAAGGTAAGTTGGACTGGAACGAAAAGCTAACCGTTGTGCGGCGGCATGAGTATGAGGACGGCGGCGTATTGTTCGAGCTGACGCCGGGCACGCAAATCACCGTTCGCGACGCCGTACGGTTGATGATCGTCGTCAGTGACAACATTGCCACCAATCTCTTGCTTGACCGCATCACCACCGATGCCGTCAATAACCGGTTGGCGCAGATGGGTTTCAACCACATCCGTTCCCTGCGCAAGATTGGTGGTGGTGGCGAAAGTACCTTTCGGCAAAGCAATCTCGAAGAAAACCAGAAGTATGGCATTGGGGTGGCCACCCCGCGTGAAATGGTCAGGCTGCTGGAAGCTCTGGAGCGAGGCGCAGTTGTCAGCCCTGAAGCTTCACGTGAAATGCTGGCCATTATGAAACGTCAGCAGTACCGGGAGGGCATCGGCCGGCGCTTGCGTGGTGTTGAAATCGCCAATAAGCCGGGTGCGCTTGATCATTTGCGCAGTGACATCGGCATTGTCTATACCAAGCACGGCCGCATTGCCATGGCCATTACCGTCGAGGATATTCCGGTGGTGGATTATTGCAGTGAGGCAGAAGGTCACTTGCTTATTGCCGACATTGTTGACTTGCTTCTAGATGGTTTGGCAGCCCCAAGCGGGCCTACCAGGGAGCGCATGGCACACTGATAACCTTGCGCCCGGTAGTCGAGCCCTTACTGCCTGACCAAAATTTTGAAGACACCCAAGGAAACTTTGTAGGGAAAAGATAGCGTGAATAGCGTTGCCGTCTTATAATGAACTTGCTGCTAGATAGACAGCCTACTTGCAAGCGATACCAAACGTAGCGCATGCAACAGAAATCTCCGGTTTTCAAACCGGGTGGGATGTCAATTCAGGAGCTTTTTCGTCAACGATGAAACTCGACTTTACCGTACGGCACTTCACCCTGACGCCTGCTATCAAAAAGTTTGCCCGTGAGCAAACCAAAAAAGTTGCCAAACTGCTCGATGACCGTGACCACATCCGCCTGCATCTCACCATGGCGATTGAAAAGCACCGTAACTTAGCGGAACTCGTGCTAACCATGGGCGAGCAGGTCCTGACCGGCAAGGCCACGACGGACGACATGTATCAGTCCATCACCCAGGCGACAGAAAAGCTGGTTCGGCAAGTTAACAAACTCAAAGAAAAGGTAGAGACCAAACGAAAGACTCGCGCGAGCGTCAAAGAAGTTACGGCAGCGGCCGAAGAGGCGCGTTCACAGGCTGAAGCAACGGCGGATGAGTCGGCAGCCGGGACGGCGAAAAAGCCACGCATCATTCCAACGCGCCGCTATGCCATCAAACCCATGACGCCGGATGACGCAGCGGCCAGTCTGTCGCCGAAGGACCAGTTCGTTGTTTTCCGCAACATGGTCACGGATCGCGTTGGTGTGCTCTATCGTCGCCCGGATGGTAACTTCGGTCTCATCGAGCCATAAGACACGGGCTTGGAAGAGTTCCGGCCGGGCACAAATTCTGAGCCCGTACTGCGTCTAGGAAAAAGCCCGACGTGGCTGTACCACGTCGGGCAATGTCATGTCTGTCGAGGGTGACCTTGGTCAGAATTCCTTGGGCATCTTTCTCACGAAGTTGGGCCTTGGCCTAAGTCCTGATGAGCGCAACAGGTCGCGCAGGTACAGCTCACAGGCCGGTTCCTGCCGGAAGTGCGAACCCAGAAGCTGGCGCAGCCGCACGATGGCTTCGTGGCGTCCGATGCCAGTGCTGGCTTCGTAGCGTTCCCAGAAGTCTTCCCACCAGTCCGTCGGCTGTACTTTGGCGCCCTCGTACTCTGTAACCCGTCCGGTCTTGCCACCGGTCACGAGGCTGCCAGCATCTTCGCTCTGGACGTAGATGCGCTCGATACTTGCCTTGATGGCCGCAATGTCGGCTTCCGTGGCAACGCCGTTCGAGGTTGCCTTGTAAAACTGAACCGTGACGCGCACCGGGAAGCGTTCATCGCGTTCGATGGCGAGGTTGTCAATCTCGGTGAAGCGCCCTTCCAGCTTGCCGTGTCCGATCACGGCATCTTCAATATCGCTCCCAAAACTGGGTACGGGATAGGCTGCTTGGCAAGGGGAAATCATCTTCTCAAAACCGATCTTAGCCCTGGGTACTGGAGGTGGTTGTTGTTTGAGGGGCACTTGGATGAGCAGCACCATGTTGAGTCCCGAAGCTTCCTGCGACTGACCCGGCACGCCCGGCGTTGGCGATGTCCGGTCGCCCCCCTTCGCCACAAAGTCACTCTCCCGTTCACCCGTCAGACTCGCCCGCTGCCCGTTGGCATTGAAAAACAACCGCTGCCCCCACACGCTGCCGCTGCGAAAGGCATCCCGTTCGTTGTCAATCACCGTCACACTCGTCCCTTCCCGCGTAGCCAAAATCGCCAACACCGCCGGGTCGCCTTTCCGAGACTGGTAGTTGAACAACACGGGATTGAACGTTGCCTTGCCGCTTTTGGGAATCGGCAGGAAACACGCTTGGGCGCTGACGAGCACCCGGGTGTCGCGCGGAGCCAGCAGGCTGTGCTTTTCGCCGCGCCACGAGGCGGGATTGGTCAGATACGAACGCGGATGGGCGAGGAAGTCGTACAGGGATACACGCCGCAGGGGTTCTCCTTTGTGATTGCCCACAAGCAGGGTGAAGTCGCGCGGGTCGAGGTCGCAGGTAAGGTCCCGGAAGTTGGGGTAGCGGATGACCGGCATGCAGGTGACTTCAAACGTCCCTGTGGTTGGGTCTTCAAAGCCGACCTGGATGGTCATATCGCTGATGTTGGGGCCGACGGCGGAGTTTTTGTAGCGTCCGGTGTCTTCCCAGGTGAGGTTGAGGATGTCGAGACCGTATTTTTGGACCAGGGCGCGGGTTTGGGGGTCGTGTACCATATTGGCTGTGGCGGCAATGGTGCGCTGGTACTCCGCCGCTTCCTTCGGGGAAAGTTTCGGTGCCGGGGCCGATGTTGCTGGATTTTTGGATGGCTTGCTTTTGGGCATGACATTGTCCTCCAGGCAGGTTGCGTGTGGGGCACATGGCGGCGGATGAATTCCGTCACCGGTTGGTTTGGGCAAAAACGCGCGCGTCAGGTCAGGCCAAACACCAGGAAATGGACGCCGCCGGAGCTGTTGCCTGACCGAAAGAGGCTTACTTTTGGCGTCTCATACAACGCGCACAGACGTGCAACGCGCGCAAACGTGACACGTGAGGATGACACGTAACTGCGTCAATACCCCAACTGAAGCGGGAGTTTAGCATCATTTTGCCTGTCATGCAGCAGAGACAGTGGCTTGGCGTCATGTGCGTCATCGCGGCTGCGGTGCTCTGGAGTCTCGGTGGCGTCGGCATCAAGTCGGCCCAGGCTGATGCGTTTGCCATCGCCGGTTTGCGGAGTTTCTTTGCCCTGTTCGTACTAGCCGCGGCATTGCTCTGGCAACAGCGGTCACACCGGGACATGCCGATCCAGGCGACACTCGCGCGGCGCTACGTGTGGTGGGGTGCGGCCAGCTATGCGCTGACCATGATTGCCTTTACCTGGGCCAACAAGCTCACCACGGCGGCCAATGCCATTTTGCTGCAATACACCGCGCCCATTTTTGTTGCCGTACTGGCGCGGCCGCTGCTCGGTGAACCCATCCATCGCCGCGACCGCTGGTCCATCGGCGGCTGTTTCTTTGGCATGGCGTGGTTTTTTCTGGACCGGCTCAGTTTGTCCGGGATGTTCGGCAACCTGCTGGCCATTGTCTCCGGGATCGGCTTTGCCGGGATTGCCATCTGCCTGCGGGCTGATGCCCGCACCCAGCCGCCGACCGGCGGCACGCCGCCCTCAAGTCTCGTCCTGATTGCCCTGGGCAATGCCCTGACGGCCCTGTGCTGCGCTCCGGCTATTGTGGCTTCGCTTCCGTTGCCAGTCACCACCCTCTGGCTGCTCGCCGGTTTGGGAATACTTCAGATTGGCGTGGCTTACGTCCTGTTCGCCATCGGGGTCAATCGCGTCTCGGCGCTGGAAAGCACTCTGCTGGCGATGCTGGAGCCAATCCTGAATCCTATCTGGGTCGCCTTGGCCACCGGTGAACGGCCGTCCGCTATGGCGCTCATTGGCGGGGCTATCGTGATTGGCGTCATTGTCTGGCGTCAGCTTGGAAAAACCGCAAACGCTTGAGGGCACAAAAACGCCCGACGTGGTGGCCACGTCGGGCAATGGCCGGTTTGGCCTTAGCTGGCTGGCTTGCGGTGTGGGTGCTTCCTGCCTGCTGAGCGCAGCAGATCGCGCAGGTAGAGTTCACAGACCGGTTGCTGCCGGAAGTTCGTTCCCAACAGCTCGCGCAGCCGCCGGATGGCCTCGTAGCGTGAAATGCCGGTGCTCGCTTCGTAGCGTTCCCAGAAGTCTTCCCACCAGTCCGTCGGCTGTACCTTGACACCATCGTATTCCGTCACCCGCCCGGTTTCGCCGCCGGTGACGAGGCTGCCCACATCGGTGCTCTGGGCGTAGATGCGCTCGATATTTGCCTTGATAGCCGCAATGTCGGCTTCCGTGGCAACGCCGTTCGAGGTCGCCTTGTAAAACTGAACCGTGACGCGCACCGGGAAGCGTTCATCGCGTTCGATGGCGAGGTTATCAATCTCGGTAAAGGGCCCTTCCAGATCGCCGTGTCCGATGACAGCATTTTCAATATCGCTGGCGCGTGGGGCGGGCATGCCTGCTGCCTTTGACTCGTAGGCAATGCCCGGAACCATTGGAGGCTTGCTTCGGGGAAGTGGCCGCTGTTTGAGCGGCACCTGGATAAGCAGTACCATGTTGAGTCCCGAAGTATTCTGCGGCTGACCCGGCACACCCGGCGTCGGCGATGTCCGGTCGCCCCCCTTCGCCACAAAGTCACTCTCCCGTTCACCCGTCAGACTCGCCCGCTGCCCGTTGGCATTGAAAAACAACCGCTGCCCCCACACGCTGCCGCTGCGAAAGGCATCCCGTTCGTTGTCAATCACCGTCACACTCGTCCCTTCCCGCGTAGCCAAAATCGCCAACACCGCCGGGTCGCCTTTCCGAGACTGGTAGTTGAACAACACGGGATTGAACGTTGCCTTGCCGCTTTTGGGAATCGGCAGGAAACACGCTTGGGCGCTGACGAGCACCCGGGTGTCGCGCGGAGCCAGCAGGCTGTGCTTTTCGCCGCGCCACGAGGCGGGATTGGTCAGATACGAACGCGGATGGGCGAGGAAGTCGTACAGGGATACACGCCGCAGGGGTTCTCCTTTGTGATTGCCCACAAGCAGGGTGAAGTCGCGCGGGTCGAGGTCGCAGGTAAGGTCCCGGAAGTTGGGGTAGCGGATGACCGGCATGCAGGTGACTTCAAACGTCCCTGTGGTTGGGTCTTCAAAGCCGACCTGGATGGTCATATCGCTGATGTTGGGGCCGACGGCGGAGTTTTTGTAGCGTCCGGTGTCTTCCCAGGTGAGGTTGAGGATGTCGAGACCGTATTTTTGGACCAGGGCGCGGGTTTGGGGGTCGTGTACCATATTGGCTGTGGCGGCAATGGTGCGCTGGTACTCCGCCGCTTCCTGAGGAGAACATGCCCGTCGCGTATCGGAGGGCTGTCGTGGAGTAGGCTGGGGTTGGGGTTCAGAGGGCATGGTGTCAGCTTCTAAGGGTTGGGGAGGGGTGATTGGCGCAAGAGCTAGTGACCTACGCTCTAGGTATCCGGCCACGGCCGCCGTACCGATGGCAATTCCGGCCAGGATCAGCGAAAACAGGCGCGTCATACTGGCTAACCTCCACAGAGTTGGGTTGGTATGCGGCGCTGTAGACGTGTACACGCACCAAAGGGTTCCCGACCCAACGCCCGGGGTCAGCCCATTGTGAGTGATGGTTAGGAGCTATTCGCCTACCTGGGTAGGGAAATCTTTCAAAGGAAGTCTTAGAACTCGATGCCTGGTTGTGCCACAACCCGCCGAGTTGTGAAAGGATGCTTGACTTCGCGCATTTCTGTCACCAGGTCGGCTATCTCGATAATTTCGGGCGGCGCATCCCGTCCCGTTATGATGACATGCATGTGCGGCGGGCGGTTCTGGATGGCTTCAATGACTTCAGCCGTTGTAAGCCAACCGAACGTAAAAGCATAGGTAATCTCATCCAAAGCCACGATGTCATATTCTGGCGATTGAAGCTTGGCCTTACAGATTTCCCAGGCACGGCGGGCTGTCTGCCGGTCTCGTTCGGGGTCATTAGTGTCCCATGTGAAGCCGTCGCCAAGGGGCAGAATCTCAAAACCCAGCTTCTGGGCGCTCCGAATCTCGCCATAGATGCCAAAACGCGGATCATTGGTTGTTTTGATGAACTGCAACATGATGACCTTGAAGCCATGGGCCACGGCGCGCATCAGGGTTCCCAAGGCGGCTGTAGTTTTCCCTTTGCCATAGCCAGTGTTGACAATAACAAGCGGGACACGCTTGCGCTTTGCCGCGCGGGCTTCTGGAGTGGAGATGTCTGGCGTGGTCATGCGGTTGTAGGAGCAGGAGAGATAGATTCAGGAAAGATGGGGGTAGGGCGGCCGTCGTCGCTCATCGCAACATAGACGACATCGGCTTCGGTCACACGCACGACGGTGTTTGGTTCACGCATCCGCTCGGCATCTACCGTGACATGCACCGTAAGGGACGTGCGGCCAATCTTTTCAACCCGGGCATAGAAGCTGACGGTGTCGCCCACGTACACTGGTGCAACAAAGACCACCTCGCGCATGGCGACGGTGACGTAACGATGCACAGCAACACGCCGCGCTTCGATGGCCCCAGCGAGATCAATGTAACTTAGAATGACGCCCCCGAAAATCGTCCCTAGCGCATTGGTATCGCGCGGTAACATGGTTGTTCGGATGGCCAGCGTTGCTGCAGGAGTCTGTTCTGGCATGGGATGCAAGTGGAAGGTCATGACAAACTAGGGGAGACCTGCTGCAAGTTAGGGCATTCGTTGAAACGCGGTCAACAGTTGACTAGCATCGGCCGCTATGGATTGGCTTCGCTCGCTGCTTATGGCAGGGTTGGTGGTAGGTGCGCTGAGCCTTTGGCTGCCAGCGCTAGGGCAGGAACACTACCTGGCCGATTTGACGAGTCCTGACCGACGTACGCGCCAGCGAGCCGCTATGGCACTAGGTGAGCGTCGCCTGCATGCGGCTGTTCCAGCGCTGCTGGAGGCGCTCAGAAACGATACCGATCCACGTGTGCGAGCCGAAGCTGCAGTGGCGCTAGGAAAAATCAAGGACGCACAGACGCTTCCACCGCTTATCGAGGCGCTGCGCGAGCCGGATGCAGAAGTACGGCGTGCAGTGCTGCGCGCCCTGCTGCTGTTTTATATCGAGGAAGACATTGAGTTTGTCTTCGCGCGTCGGCGTGGATTGGACCGCTTCAATCCCTTCCTAGAAACCGATGAGCCGACCATGGTATTGCCGGGTACGGAGGTTGCTCCGGCCGTCCTGCAAGCCCTGGCCGATGCTATGCGCGATGATGCTCGGGTGGACAACCGGCGTGCAGCCGTGCGGGCGCTTGGCGTTTTGCGGGGTGAGAGCATGGTGAGCGCCATGGTTGAGGCGCTAGGTGATGCTGCCTTGCGGGAGGACATTTTCCGTGTGCTGGCGAAATTTGGCCGTCCAGAATATGGCCTGCACGTACTGCCCTACCTAGATGATCCAGATGCCAATGTGCGTCGCCAGGCCATCGAGACGCTGGGACGACTGCGTACCCGTGAGGCAGTAACGCCGCTGATGGCGCGCTACCGTGCCGCCCGACCCAGACAGGATGCCGACCAGCAGACGCGGATTCTGGCTGCCCTGGCGTACATCGGCGATCCGATAAGTGAGCCTGTCTTTAGGGAAAGCCTTGACCATCCAAGCGCCGAGCGCCGCCGCTTTGCTGCCGAAGGACTAGGGCGCTGCGAGGCCAAGGCATACCAAGATCAACTCTTCAACCGTCGTTTGACTGAAAAGGACAAGCGTGTGCGCCTGGCACAGGCCTTTGCACTCTACCGGCTAGGACGCCGGGAGTTTCTTCAGGAAGTTGTCAAACAACTTGATTCACGCCAGTACGGCGAACAGGCCGAAACCTATCTGCTTTCGCTAACGCAAACGGCTGATCTGCATCCCTACTTGCGCGGAGCCGGACCACGTGGCACAGAGCGAATGCTGCGTGCCCTAGGGCAAGTGGGAACGCGCGAAGACCTTCCGGTATTGCGCTCATTGCTTGGTGAGCGTGACCGGCGGGTCGTCAATGCTGCCAACCGCGCGATTCGCCAAATCGAGGCGCGCACCGGTGCCGCCCGCGACTGAGCCACAACCAGGTCAACTCCTTTCGGGTTGCGAGGGGAAGCAGCCCTAGACTATAAACACTGAGTTTTGAAGCAAAGGTGAGGTGAGATGCCATGGCCAAGGTCTGTCAAGTAACCGGAAAGCGCCCCATGTCGGGTCACAACGTGTCGCATGCCAACAACCGCACAAAACGGCGTTTCCTGCCCAACCTGCAACGTCAGCGGTTTTGGGTGCCGAGCGAAAACCGGTGGGTGCGCCTGCGTCTTTCGGCGCGCGCCATCAAGACCATCAACCGGTATGGGATTGAGTACGTCCTGAAAAAGATGCGGAAAGAGGGCAAGAAAATCTAACCTACGCTTAGCCCGTCGGCTGGATTTGCCGGCTGGAAAGTAAAGGCCCGCTGTGTTGCTTCCTCAACGCAGCGGTTTTTTGTGTCAGCAATCTCGGGGGCGCTATTGACGGCTATTCTGCATTGATCCGGCGCACAATCGTGTGGTTGCTCATCTAGGTGTGGGAAGACACGGGAAGATTTCGTGATACACATCTGGTGAACCGGCAGACAGTCGGTTTGTGTTCCTGGGGGTTGTATTTGACCTGACTACAGTTAGGGGCGCTTTGCTAACTCTGATACAAGTTGGAGCAGGTTGGCAGGTAGGTCAGGAAACAGTGAGCTAGCTGCTAAAGCCCAGGCCTGATGATCCAAATCGGCGGCGTCAGTCCGTCGTACGAAGAAGACCGTTCGTGTGCCATGCCGACGGATGACTGTCTGCGTACCCAGAGGAAAGACAGACTCAGTCAAATTCGCCTGTCGGCATTGCCCATCAAGCCAGATGACGGCCGGGTGAACGTATAGCAGTGGTTCGCGTGCCGGATGCCAGTTGATCTGGAAGGCAAGCTGCGGAAAGTCCGGCTCTGTCACGATAATATCACAGTCTGAAGACGCGCCGGCCGAAAACCAAAGCCGCCGAGCGTCAAAGACGACGGTGGTGTGTGACGGGAGCCGTCCGGCATCCAACCAAATGATGGTCAGCATGCGTGGCTGGCAAGGCAAAACGGCCGACATAGCATCCGGTGTCATGCACTGCATTTTGCCAGCGCAGTCTAGGGGCAGCCAACCAGCAAACCGTGCCCAAGATGAGACCTTGGTTGTGTTCTTGAGTTGGTTAGGCTATGTAGGACAATCAACTTCCCATGAGCAAGGGGGACTCTGGCATGGCCTACGAAACCATCCTTGTCGAGACGCAGGGCTCAATTGCGCGGGTGACGCTCAATCGCCCGGATACACTCAACGCCCTAAACCAAGCCATGATTGATGAGCTGACCACGGCGTTTACAGCGCTTGCTGAGCAAACCGATGTCCGCGCCGTGGTTGTTACAGGGGCTGGACGGGCGTTTTCATCCGGCGGCGACATTCGCGGCATGTTGGCGGCAGCGCCTGAAGCAACCGCTGAGACCGTCGGGGCGATGATAGATCGCGTCAACCAGATGGTGCTTGCATTATTCAATCTGCCCCAGCCGGTGATTGCTGCCATCAATGGCCCAGCGCATGGATTAGGCATGAACCTAGCGCTGGCTGCCGATTACCGAATTGCCGCCATGAGCGCCAGCTTTTCTCAAGCGTTCATCAAGATCGGTCTCGTTCCCGATGGAGGTGGAACGTTTCTTCTGCCGCGCATTGTCGGTTGGGCCTGTGCGGCCGACCTAATGCTGACTGGGCGAACGGTTCCGGCCGGAGAAGCCAAAAACATCGGGCTGGTACATCAGACGGTGGCCGATGCTGAGTTTGCCAATACGGTGCAGTTGTGCGCCCAGCAATTTGCCACAGCTCCGACCCAGGCTATTGCTCGGATAAAGGCTCTCTTGCGCAGCAGTCACAATGCTGATTTAGCCACGCAGTTGAGGCTTGAGCGGGAGCACCAAGCGGCTTGTGCGGCTACGAAAGACTTTCGGGAAGGCATCACGGCCTTTATCGAAAAACGACCGCCTGTGTTTACCGGATGTTGAGGTTTGGAAAGCCTTCAGATATGGCTGTTAGGTCATTACAAAAGGGTAGCTCGGCGGTGGCCCTGCATGAGCACGCTGAGGCCAACCTGCGCTTCATTCGAGAGACTATGGAGCGGGCTACCCTGTTTACGGCTGTGCCCGGCTGGGGCATGGTTGCCGTTGGGTTGACCGCTGGCATAGCGGCCGTACTGGCAGCTTTGCAGCCGACGCTCTGGCGGTGGCTGGTGGTCTGGATTGGAGAAGCCGTCGTGGCGCTGACCATTGGAGCAACAACGATGTGGTACAAAGCACATCGGCAGGACCATTCCCTGGCTTCGGCGGCGGCGCGCCGCTTTTTCTTTGCTTTTGTCCCACCGCTGGTGGTAGGCAGCCTGCTCTCGGTCGTGCTGGTTGGCCACGGTGCGTATGATCTGCTACCCGGTACGTGGCTACTGCTCTACGGTACCGGCGTCACGGCAGCCGGTACTTTTTCCGTCCGGGTTGTGCCGTTACTCGGCTTGGCCTTTTTGCTCCTAGGGAGCATCACGTTGTTTCTGCCCTTGCCTTTGGCACACTGGGCCATGGCCTTTGGGTTCGGTGCGCTTCACATCGGCTTCGGACTTGTCATTGCGCGAAAGTATGGCGGCTAAACGGAAAGCAAACAAATCAGAACCGTTGCCGGAGCCGCCGAAAGCTGTGGTTTCGGCAACCAAAGTGGTCTGTGAAGGGGTGGACAAGCTCATTCACGAACCCCTACGGTTGGGCATCCTGTGCGCGCTGGCCGGAGTCGAATGCATGTCGTTTACCGAGCTGCGGCATCTGCTTTCCACGACAGATGGTAATCTGAGCGTTCACCTGCGACGCTTAGAAGAAGCCGGTTATCTGCTGTGCGAAAAGAGTTTCCGGGGACGAATGCCCCACACAAGGTATCGGCTAACGACTACTGGGCGCGCCGCCCTGGAAGCTTATGTCGATCACATGGAAGCCATTCTGCGACATGCCCAACGGCTTGTTCGTTCCAAATGACTACCTATAGGCAGCAAGCACGTAGGCGGGGAGCAGTTTCTTCAGGAATGGTGTCGTTGATAAAAACGCCGGCGCCACTTTCGCTTCCAGCCAGGTACTTAAGCTTGGTAGCCGTTCGGTGGGGCGGCAAAAACTCAATGTAAAAGCGAACGTAAGGATAGGTTTTGCCGTCGGTTGGCCGCTGATGAAGCGCCATAATGTAGGGCAGGGAAAATCCAAAGAGCCGATCATAGCCAACGAGCAGGGTTTTGAGGATTTCTGCTAGGCGCTGGCGTTCGTATGCGTCAAAATCCACAATGGCTGTAACTTGCCGCTTGGGCACAAGCAGCGTTTCGTAGGGATAGCGCGCAAAGAAAGGGACAAATACTGCGAAGGCATCATTTTCACAGACAATGCGCCGGCCATCGTCCTGCTCTGCCGCTAAGATGTCGCCCAGCAGGTCGCGTCCGGTACGCGCCCAGTGCTGCCGGGACTGCGCCAGTTGGCGGGCAATGCGCGGTGGGATAAACGGATAGGCATAAATCTGCCCGTGCGGATGGTGCAGCGTGACGCCGATGGCCTCGCCCTTGTTTTCAAAGATATAGACGTAAGCGACTTCTTCCCGCGCGCCAAGTTCGGCAAAGCGGTCACACCAGACGAGGATAAGCCGTCGAATGCGCTCGACGCTTTCTTCGGCTAAGGTCGTTGTGTGGCGGTCGGTATAGACCACGACTTCGCAGATGCCATGTGCGGGTCGTACCGGATAAAGTGCGCTGCCTTCAACGACCGGCGGTGGTGGTACAGCCTGCAAGCTCGGAAAGCGGTTCTCGAAAACCACGATGTCAAAGGCCGGAGCCGGAATTTCTGTTTCAAAAGCGCCTGGCTGGGTTGGGCATAGCGGACAGTAGTCTGCCGGCGGCAGAAACGTGCGTTCTTGTCGGTGGGTGGCCGTAATGGTCCACTCACCCAGCAGTGGATTCCAGCGAATTTCCGACATTGGGTACGGTTTGATCCGACGGCCGTACCGCATCGGCCGTCTCCGTCGGCTGCGCAAAGGTGTAGAAGATGAGCCGTCGGCCATCAGGCTTGATGATGACCTGCCGCGTCATGGTAGGTTCTGGCGGTATGCTGGCAGTTTCAGTCATCGTCCTTTGAACAGTACTGGCGCCAGCATCGCGCCGCCGAAGATGGTCATTGCCAGCCCCCACCAGAGGTTGATGTTGATGCCCAGCGATTTGTCGTAAAAGCCGGGGATGCCGTTGGTCATCCAACCGTAGAGGACGAGCGTCAAACCCATCAACACGAACATGACACCAATGGGGAGACGCACATCGAGTCCAATGCCGCCGCTCATACACAACGCTCCTTTCAGAAGAAGATCACGTTGAGCAAAAGCGTACCGATGAGAACAACGACGGCCAACGTTCCGGGACGTTGCCAGAAGGCCGTCTCTTCCGTCGGTTTGGGCGTCAAGGTATAGACAAGTCCGACAAGCTCTTCGTCAGGGCGTGGTTTTGTAGCTAGGCTCACGACGATGGTGACGATGAAACACACCGTCCAGGCCGTAATGGCCGTCCAGAAGGTCTGGGCCAATTCACTGCGGTAGGGCGACAGAAAGACGCCAAGAAAGCCCCCCTTGACGCCAACCGTTGCTCCTTCGGGTAAGGAGATTCCGTGGTGGAATGCGGCTGCTAGCGTGCCTGCCACCAGTCCCCAGAAGGCGCCATGGCCGGTGGCGCGTTTCCAGAACATCCCCAGTAGGAACGTGGCAAACAGCGGCGCATTGACAAAGGCAAACACAAGCTGGAGCACGTCCATGATGTTGTTGAAAGCTGCAGCGACGTAAGCCGTCGCTACCGAGAGCGCAATTCCGCCGACGGTGGCAGCGCGTCCCATCCAGAGGTAGTGCGCATCGCTGGCGTCGCGTTTGAAATAGCTCTGGTAAATGTCATAGGTCCACACCGTGTTGAACGCCGTAACGTTGCCCGCCATGCCGGACATAAACGACGCCAGCAGCGCCGTCAGCCCGAGGCCGAGCAGTCCGGCCGGCAGGTAGTGCGCCAGCATCGCCGGCGTGGCCAGATCATAGTCAATGACCGGGCGCGCATTCGTATCGCGAAGCACTTCACCGCTGTCAGTTGTCTTAGCCGGGATAATGCCAACATGGGCAACCGCTGCTGCCGGTGTTGTTTCACGACGCGGCTCGACGGTCAAGGCAATCATCCCCGGCAGAATGACCAGAAAGGGAAACAGCATTTTGGGAATGGCGGCAATGAGCGGCGTTCGGCGGGCTGCCGTCATGGAGTCGGCCGCCATGGCGCGCTGCACGACAAGAAAGTCCGTGCACCAGTAGCCAAACGACAATACAAAACCAAGACCCATTGCCAGCCCAAACCACTCAACGCCGACCGGATTGCGCGTGGCATCTCCCATAAAGGCCCAGCACTGCGTGTAGGCGGTTGGTGCATAGCCCTGCGCTACAGAGTGCGTCATCAGGCGCGCCTGTAGGCCATCCCAACCGCCAACGTCTTTCAGCCCAAGCAAGGCCAGCGGCAGGAAACCAAAGACGATGAGAAAAAACTGCAAGACTTCGTTGTAGATGGCGCTTGTCAGACCCCCCAGGAAGATGTAGGCCAAAACAATGCCGGCAGCAACGAGCATGCTGGCGTCTTCGTCCCAGCCGAGCAGCAGCCGGAACAACTTGCCCATGGCATACAGCGACACGCCAGAGGAAAACACCGTCATCACGGCAAAGGAAATGGCATTGAGGGCGCGAGTTTTTTCATCAAAGCGCAGCTTGAGATATTCCGGCACGGAACGGGCTCGCGAGCCGTAGTAAAACGGCATCATAAAAACCCCCACAAAGACCATTGCCGGAATGGCCCCGACCCAGTAGAAGTGACTTGTGGCAATGCCATACTTTGCGCCGGAAGCGCCCATGCCGATGACTTCCTGCGCACCCAAGTTAGCAGAGATAAACGCCAAGCCTGCAACCCAGGCCGGAATGGCGCGACCCGATAGAAAGTAGTCCGTGCTAGAGCGCATAAAGCGCTTGAGCGCTACGCCTACACCAATGACGAAGGCGAAGTAGATCGCCATGAGAACGTAGTCAATCCAAGCCAGTCGAACGTCAGTCATCGGTTGTCAACCAGCGCGTCAAACTAAGCCGGCAGACGCTGGTCCTGGGAAACGGTGGAGTTGTCTTGATTGGTCAGCACACGTTAGCGGATTCAAATCCCCGCGGCCAACATCATTTTTCATTGTGGTAACGCAGATGAACGCGATAAGCTAAGTGGCTGCGTAACATTTTCCAATGACAGAGGCAGTTCAAGCGTGGTACTGGATTTGTTTCGCCTGGATGGAAAAGTGGCGCTGGTGACAGGCGCATTGTCCGAAATTGGAACGGCCATTGCGCTGGCTTTGGCCGAAGCTGGTGCCGACGTAGCTTGCCACAGCTCATCCCGCTCCCCAGAACCCCTTTGTGAGCAAATTCGGGCGCGGGGCCGGCGGGCGCTGGCCGTGATGGGGGACCTCTACGACCGTGCCTTTCACCGTCATATTGTGACGACGACGCTCGCGCATTTTGGGCGGATTGATATTCTTGTCAATAACGCCAGTACCATTCGGCGCGGCGCAGCCGTAGAACTCAGTGATGAAGACTGGGATTTCATTCTCGCCATCAACCTGACGACAGTGTTTCGGCTGTCACAGATGGTGGCCAAGGACATGCTCGAACGACGATCGGGCAAAATCATCAACATTGCGTCACTGCTGGCCTTTCAGGGTGGCTGGCAGGCTCCGGCGTTTGCGGCCTCGAAAGGCGGCGTCGTGCAACTGACAAAATCTCTAGCCAACGAATGGGCTTCCCGGGGTGTCAACGTCAACGCCATTTCACCGGGTTACCTGGAAGTCGAAAGCACTCGCCCGCTGCGAGAAGACCCGGTGCGTTACCGTCAGATTACCGAGCGCATTCCGGCCGAGCGCTGGGGACAGCCGTCCGACCTGGCTGGCGCGGCGGTGTTTCTGGCCTCACCGGCAAGTGATTACGTCCACGGCCATGTGCTTGTTGTGGATGGCGGCTGGATGGGACGCTAGCATGCGCCGGTCAGTACGAGGTCATCTCGGTGGATGACTTCGTCGCGGGCACGATAGCCAAGCCGCTGCGCAATTTCAGAGGACTTCAGTCCGCGAATGGTTTCGGTCTCATCGGCGCTGTAGCTGGCGAGCCCCCGTGCAATCTCGCGCCCCTGCTCATCACAGCACACTACAACATCCCCGGCGGCAAACCGTCCGGCGACGTGGAGAATGCCTGACGGCAGAACGCTTTTTCCCTGCGTCACCACAGCGCGCACGGCGCCAGCATCGAGCGTCAGCGTGCCTTTTGGGCGCAGGGCAGCAATCCAGCGCTTGCGTCCGCCCAGTGCAGCGGCAGCCGGCGGAAAGAGCGTCCCAATGTCAGCTCCGGCAACTACGTGCTGCAAAACGTCCGGCGCACGACCATTGGCAATGACTGTTGTCACGCCAAATCGCGCGGCAGTCTGGGCTGCCGTCAGTTTGGACTGCATGCCACCTGTGCCGAAGGCGCTTGTGCCGCCGGAAACCAAGGCCATGGTGGTTGTGGTGATTTCCGGGACAAAGCTCAACCGCCGGGCTTCCGGGTACTGTTTAGGATCGCGGTCAAACAGTCCGTCTACGTCGGAGAGGAGTACGAGTAAGTCGGCGTCTACGATGTTAGCCACCAAAGCGCTGAGGAAATCATTGTCGCCGAACTTGATTTCGGCCGTAGCTACCGTGTCGTTTTCGTTGATGATAGGCACGACCCCAAGCGTCAAAAGCGTCCGCAGTGTGTGCCGTGCATTGAGAAATCGCTCCCGGTTGCGGGCATCATCGTAGGTCAACAACACCTGCGCCACCGGGACAGGCGCAAAGGCCTGCTCGTAGTAGCGCATCAAAAAGGGCTGCCCGATAGCGGCTGCTGCCTGCTTGAATGACAGGTCTTTGCCCAGTGGCAGTGCGTGCGTTTGGAGGTGCATCAGTCCGCAGGCAACAGCACCGGAAGAGACGACAACGACAGTGCGCCCGGCTGCGCGCAGAGCTAGACATTGCTCGACAAGATGCCGGAGGACGGCTTCGGCCAAGCCGGCACCGGGTTCAACAAGAACATTACTGCCAATCTTGACAACAATGCGCCGCGCCGTGGTCAGGGTGGTACGGGTTGCTGTGGCATCTGGTAGGGGGTGACGACTAGGCTGCGCCATGCTGCTTGAACCAATCGAGCATTGCCTGCCAAGCGGCTTGTGCGTCCTCTTTGCGGTAGGACGGGCGATAGTCGGCATGAAAGCCATGCGGAGCGTCGGGATAGACGATGATCCTTGAACCGGATTTGCCCTTGGCCAGCGCTACCCGCATCTGTTCGACGGTTTCAAGTGGAATGCCTTGGTCCTTGCCGCCGTATAGACCGAGCACCGGCGTCCGAAGTGTCGGCGCAATGTCAATCGGAAACCTGGGGCGTAGGGGATCGGGTTTGAAATCCGGGCTGTTTCGTGGATTGGCAACCAGTGAGCCATACCAAGCCGCCGCAGCTTTGACCCGTGGTTCATGCGCGGCAAAAAGCCAGGTTATGCGCCCGCCCCAGCAAAAACCGGTCACGGCTAACCGCTTGATGTCGGCATAGCCGGTCTTGGCAGCGTAGTCAACGCAGCGCGTCAAATCGGAAAGTACTTGGTCATCTGGGACCTTAGACACCACTTTAGAGATGATGTCACCGATGCTCTCGAGCTTGGAGACATCGCCCTGGCGGGCAAAAAGCTCTGGGGCAAGGGCAAAATAGCCTACCTTAGCTAGTCGTCGGCAAATGTCTTTGATGTGCTCGTGAACCCCGAAAATTTCCTGAATGACAATGACCACCGGGAAACGTGAGCCTTTTTCAGGCCGCGCTAGATAAGCCGGAAACGCGATGTCTGCAGCAGGGATTTTGACTTCGTCAGTTACTAGTCCAACTGTATCGGTCACGATGGTCTGCGCGCTAACAGGCTGCACTGCTAGGGCAAAACCGGCTGCTAGCGACGTGAGCACAAAGTGCCGCCGGGAACATGCTGCTTGGGGAAGAAGGCTTCTTACCTGCTGGTCTAACATAGCGCAAAACCGTCGGGAATGATGAAGCCCTGGGCGCTGCGGCTTCACATCAGGCGAGCATAGCGCAAAGCCCGGCCATCATGCGATACTGGGGGCTACCGGTAGTTTCGTGAAAGGTTTGCTTCCTGCCATGTCAAATCCTGCTGCTTTTGGTACGGCACCAGCTCAGGCCGTCATATCTGATACCTTGCTTGATGCCATTGAAATCATTCTTGGAGGACGGAACCTGGATGCTCCGACAGCTCAGGCGCTAGGGCTAGTAGATGCCATAGCCACCGATGCCCGGTCGGCCGTTGAGATGGCAGCCGCACTGGCACGGGAGTACATCCTGACGGGCAAGGGGCCGTTGGCCGAAGCTTTTGCTCGGCGGAAGGCAGCCCTGAGCCAGTGGGTCACTCCGCAGCCGGGCCTTTCCCGCGCGGAGATTGAAAATCATCCCCGAGTAGCACGCTTGCTGGCACAAGCACGCGCCGTCGGGCGTGAAAAAGCTGCGCGTCGCGCCCTAGACTGCGTGTTTTACGGCCTTGAGCAGGGCTATCTGGCCGGACTCAAGTACGAAGCTCAGGTGTTTGCCGAAGCCGTTGCCGACCCAGAGGGGGGACAGTCCGGTATCCAAGCGTTTCTTGATAAAAAAAGCGCCCCCCTGCCGCCGCGCCCGCTCATTATGGTCGGATCGCCTGAAGAACATGCTCTTTTGGAACGTGGGGAACTGCTTCCGGTTGGGACGCCGTTTTATCCTGGCTTGACACCGCTGCCGAAGTACCAGTACGCCCAAGGGCTTATCAAAGACCCGGTAACAGGCATGCCCCTGCACGGCGAGCCAAAAGATGTGGAAAAGCACTTCATCGTGCCCGTCCCGACGCCTAGCCCTGCCGAGGTCCTGGTATATGTGCTGGCCAGTGAGGTTAACTTCAACGACATCTGGGCGCTGACCGGAATCCCCATCTCGGTGATGGATGACCATGACCAGGATTTTCACATCACCGGCTCAGGCGGCATCGGCCTCATCGTGGCGATGGGCAGCGAGGTCAAGCGCGAGGGACGGTTGCAAGTGGGCGATCTGGTCTCGATTTACTCCGGCCAAAATGATCTGTTTTCACCAATGGTTGGGCTGGATCCGATGTTTGCCGACTTTGGCATCCAGGGCTATCAGGAACCAAACGGCTCACATGCACAGTTTTTGTTGGTCCAGCCACCCCAGCTTCACCACAAGCTGGAGGACCTGACCATTGAAGCTGCCGGAAGCTACATGCTCAATCTGGGTACGATTTACCGGGCACTATTTACAACGCTCAAAGTGGCCGCCGGCAAACGTCTCTTCGTGGAAGGGGCAGCGACAGGGACCGGTTTTGAGGCCGTCAAGGTAGGCGTGCGCAGTGGCCTGAAGGTGACCGGATTGGTGTCAAGCGCCGAGCGGGCAGAAGTGGTCAAGCGCCAGGGGGCGGTAGGTGTCATCAATCGGCGAGCGCCGGAACTAGAGCACTGCTTTACCAAAGTGCCGGAAGACCCAGCGCAGTGGGCAGCTTGGGAGGCCGCCGGAGAACCCTTGCTGGCTGCATTTCGCGCCCAAAACAATGGACATCTGGCCGATTATGTCGTTTCGCATGCCGGCGAGCGATCCTTTCCACGGAGCTTTCAACTGTTGGCCCCAGGAGGGATTCTGACCTTCTACGGGGCATCATCCGGCTATCACTTCACCTTTATGGGGAAACCCGGCGCGGTTGCTCCGGCTGAGATGATCCAGCGGGTCGGGCTACGGGCCGGGCAATCCGTCCTTGTTTATTACGGCATTGACGAAAACATCGTGGATGAAACTGGCATCGAGATCATCGAAGCCGTACGCGAAGCGCATGCGCGCATTGTCGTGGCAACAAGAACAGATGCCCAGAAAGAGTTTGTCGCCAGCCTAGGTTTTGGTGATGCTGTCCGCGGCCTTGTCAGCATTGAGGACCTGCAGCGGCGTCACGGGGCCGACTTTGTCTGGCCCACCACCATGCCCGCGTTTCCCGATCCGAGGGCCAATCTCGCGGCCTTCAAAGAGGCCGTTCGGTTATTCAATGAAATCAGCTTCAAGCCCTTTGCCAATGCCGTGGGACGCTGGTTGGCAGCGTCGGACAATCCCCGTGGCTACCCGGACATGATTTTTGAGCGCGCCGGGCAAGACACCCTAGGCATTAGCACGACTTTGGTCAAGCCCTACACCGGGCGCGTAGTCTATGCTGAAGAGATGGCCGGGCGACGCTATAGCTTTTATGCACCCCAGGTCTGGATGCGGCAGCGCCGGATTGATATGCCAACTGCCCACATTTGGGGAACCCATCTCAACAATGCCTACGAAATCATCGCCGTAAACGATGCTATCGCTGCCGGGTTGCTAGAAGTAACACCGCCAGTGGTTGTCGAATGGACAGAGCTATCAGAAGCCCACCAGGCAATGTGGGATAACCGCCACGCCGGAGCAACATACGTTGTCAACCATGCCTTGCCCCGGTTAGGACTAAAGACCAAGGCTGAGTTGTTTGAGGCTTGGGCGGCACAATCGGTAGACACGGCAACCGAGGACGACGCTGCAACCATCTTTCGGTAAGTGTTAGGCCGGGCTGCTCGATGTCAAGCAAGGGGCAGTCGATGTATAAAAATTCCCACGGCATGTCACAATACCCCGTTTTCAACACAGGCTCTTTGATGTGCATTTTTCAGCGCCTTGGAAAAAGAAATCCATTGTTGAGAGGAATCCGCGAGGCTGAACTTGCTCAGGTAAGTAACTCGAGAAAGCGGGCTGTTACAGACAAATCCTACGTTCAGTCCCCGTTCGAGGTGCTGAGCAGCCTTTACGATCGGTTACAGCCAGTGAAACTGACCTACGGCTGGCTACGCCAAGCATCTACCTGCCCTGCTCAAGCATAGCCATGAATGAGACCGTTTAGGGCTTTTCCTGCCGTTCTTGGGTTTTCGTGCCTTCACAACATTGGTATAGTCGCAAAGACTGCCCGGTGTAACCCTCTCCAATTGCAGCGTGGAGCCAGCAGATGAGTCGGTATCAGGCTGGATAGCCAGGATTTGGAGGCGTGACCAAAGAGCCTGTGCGGACAAAACGGTGCCTTACCTCACACAGTCTCGTGGAGCGAGTTGTTGATGTTTGGTGAGTGTGTGGTGTTATGTGGTTGGTTACTGTGTTCCGGCGCAGCCTTTTCCCCGGCCAACGCCCAACAGGCAGGAGGGATAGCCCAAGTTGCGCCCTGGAAAAGCCGGCCTTCCCAGAAGCCGGCACCCCCTGTGCCAAGTGAGCCAGAGCGCGAGCCAAGCGACAGCGATGACTGGCGGGAGTTGGGGACACGCGACCCACTTTTAGAAAAGCGGGCGCAAAAGAACATCGAAGTAGCCGAGTTCTATGCCCGCCGGAAGAACTTTCGGGCTTCCATCAACCGGCTCACAGAAATCTACGAAGTGTATCCGCAGTTTACCCACTTTGACCGGATTCTTTTTCTGCTTGGTAAATACCACTTAGGGCAAAGCCGTCTTCTGGAAGATGAGTTGAGACAACAGCGAAAACAAGGGCAGCAGGAGGAACGCAAAGCAGACGAAGCCCGTACCCATGCTGCTGAAGCCCGACGGTACTTTTCAGAGCTGATTGAGCGATTTCCCGAAAGTAAGCTGGTCAAAGATGCTCGCAAAGAGCTGGAGCGCCTTTCAGCGTTGGCGTCTCCGCTTCCGCCATTCTAAGACTGCTATGCTCTTAGCTAATCGTAACCATGCTTGAAGTTCTTCAAGTCCGGCCACAAGCAGGCGTGCCAGGCGGCCTGATCGTCATTGACTGCCGAGAATTCGATGCCTCTGACTATGCTGCATGTGAGGTTGTCTTTGGTGAGACACCAAGTCGTATTGTCAGTGCGTCATCTGATCGGGTGTTGGTCACCGTCCCTGACAATGTGACCGAACGCGACCGGCTGATGGGGTTGCAGATCATCTCCGCGGGGCGAACAAGCCCCCGTGTGCCCTTTCTCGTCGCCGAGCTTTTGGCTGACAACCTCCATCCCGTAGCCAATCCTGTCTACGATCCCGAAACAGAGTCAGTGTTTACGACCATCTCCGGCGCGCGAGGCAAGCGGGTCGAAGTCTCCGTGTGGCGCATTGACCGGGATGGCAAAGCCACGCCTTTTCTGGACAACCTCATGAACCCAACGGGCTTGGCCATTGACCGGGAAGGCACGCTCTACATCACTAGCCGACACGATGGTACGCTCTACCGAGTGTCGCCTTTCCGCGAAGTTGTGCCCGTGGCTGAAAATCTAGGGATTGCTACCGGCTTGGCCATTGACCGGCGGGGAAATCTGTTTGTCGGCGACCGCCAAGGAACAATCTACCAGGTAACCCCACTGGGGGAAACCAAGCCCTATGCCCAGCTTGAACCCAGCATGGCGGCCTACCATCTGGCCTTTTCCCCGGATGGTTACCTCTATGTCACGGCACCAACGCTGGCCGGAACCCGCGAAGCTGTCTACCGGGTCATGCCGACCGGCAAGGTTGAACCATGGTTTGTTGGGTTAGGGCGTCCACAAGGGTTGACCTTTGACCAAGCAGGCAATGCCTATGTCTGTGCCAGTCTGGGTGGCCTACGCGGCGTGGTCAAAATCACACCTGATGCCCAAGAAGCAGAACTGTTCATTGCTGGATCGCGGCTGGTTGGGCTGACCTTTGATGACCGGGGCAATGCTATTCTGGCTTCCAGCCATGAAATCTATCGGCTACCGGTTGGGGTAGTGGGCTACGACCCCAGCCGGGCTTAAAGCGTTCTGTGAGGCATTGCATGCAGGGTATTCATTGGGGAAATGTCATCCTTGGGTTTGTTGCTTTTCTCTTCTCACTGTGCGTTCACGAGTTTGCCCATGCGTGGACGACAGAACGCTTCGGGGATGACACTGGGCGCTATCAGGGGCGTGTGACTCTCGACCCTCGAGCTCACATTGACCTCGTTGGTTCGATTCTGTTTCCACTACTAGGCTTGCTTACCGGAGGATTTGTCTTTGGCTGGGCCAAACCGGTCGAAGTCAATCCCGATCGCTGGAAAAACAAAGTCGTTGCCAACATTATGGTGTCGGCTGCTGGACCTATCAGCAATCTGCTGCTAGCGTTTGGCGCCGTATTACTGCTCAAGCTCCTGATGGTGACCGGTGGCGTTGGGCGGGCAGATGTACTTGGTGTGCTTGGATGGCAAGAGCTGGATAATCCTCAGGCCCTGCTGGGCTTTGCCGAGCCGATACTGATTTTTCTGCGAATGATGATTGTCATCAACCTACTGCTGGCCGTCTTCAACATGTTGCCCATTCCCCCGCTAGATGGAAGCCACATTTTGTCAAGCTTGCTCAGTGTGGTGAGTATGCCGCTGATGGAAGCTTACGAGAGCCTGCGTCCGTATGGCTTCTTCATCATTATTCTAGCTTCTCTGACTGGGGTGCTATCGTACATCTACTTGCCGCTAATGAGATTTTTCCAGGTCTTGCTGTTTAGCTTGCTCTGATTGGCCGGGCAGGTAGCGACCACTTCGTTTCCAGACGTACCTATGACCAGGCCTCCTCTGCCTGCTACAACAGCCGAAATCGAGGCAACTCAGCCCGTTTTGGTCTCTGAAGACGGCCGCCCCGGGGAATGCCGGGTGCGGCTAGAAGTGTTTGAAGGCCCGCTTGACCTGCTGCTGTATCTCATCAAGCGCCATGAGCTTGACATCACCGATATTCCCATAGCGCAGATCACGGCTGAGTATCTCGCCTACATCCAAGCATTGCGTGAACTGGATTTTGATGTTGCCGGCGAGTTTCTTGTCATGGCAGCGACGTTGATTCACATCAAGTCACAGATGCTCCTGCCGGCGTCGAGCAAGCCCTCTACCGAAGCCACGACCAACGACCCACGGGCCGAGCTAGTACGCCAGCTTCTGGAACACCAGCGTTACCGGGCGGCTGCCGAAGAGCTTTGGATGCGGTATGAGCTGGAGCAGGGCGTCTATAGCCGCCGTCCCCACGAAACGGCTGCTTCGAGAGAAGTCAACCTCACCGTCTTTGACCTGCTTGAAACGTTCAAGCGTGTTCTTGACCGCCGCCGTCAGCAGCTTGAACTGACCATTGCCTATGAGACCATAACGCAAGCCCAAAAGCTGGCAGAGCTGCGGGCGCTGCTTACCAAACAACCGTGCCTCAATGTCACCCAGCTCTTTGAAGCCGCTCGGACAAAACGCGAAATGGTCTGCCTCTTTCTGGCAATTCTTGAACTGCTGCGGGAAGGCGAGGTGCGCTTCATTCAGACGGAGACCTTCGGTACGATTTACCTGGAACGATTGCTGCCTATGACCGCCTCTGGACTATGAAGCCTGAAACACTCAAGCCAATTCTGGAAGCCTTGATCTACGCTGCTGAAGAGCCGCTGACACGGAAACAGATGGCTGAGTTGCTGCCCGAAGCAAGCCCGGCTGACATCGAAGCAGCCCTAGAAGCCCTAGTTCGAGAATACGCCGGGCGGGGCCTGATGCTTCGTGAGATTGCCGGGGGGTGGCAATTGGCTACCCGCCCGGAGTTGAGCGAGTACGTCCGACGCTACCACCGCACACGCCCGGCAGCGCGGCTTTCCTTGGCGGCGTTGGAAACCCTGGCCGTGATTGCCTACAAGCAGCCGATTACCCTTCCCGAAATCCTAGAGATTCGTGGGGTGAGTTCGTCTTCCGCCGTCAAAACGCTGCTTGACCGGAAGCTTATCGTGCCCAAGGGACGCAAAGATTGTGTCGGACGCCCGATTTTGTACGGCACTTCAAAAGAGTTTCTCATCCAGTTTGGGCTGAAAGACCTAAGCATGCTGCCCAGTTTGGAAGACCTTGCTGAGCTCGAGGCGACCTGACCAAGGACGCTCTCGTAGGTAGGTGGCTGTCAACGGGCCAGTAAGATCGTTCAAAAGCCGTGATGTGAGAGGAAAACAGCATGTCCGAAAAGCGCCTGTTGATGACAGTTTTGATGTCGCCTGATATGGCGAATTTTTCCGGCCACGTCCACGGGGGTGCCATGTTGCGGCTGCTTGACCAAGTGGCCTATGCCTGTGCCTCACGCTACTCAGGCAGCTATGTTGTGACGGTTTCGGTGGACCAGGTTGTGTTTCGGGAACCGGTTCACGTCGGTGAACTGGTGACATTTCGCGCCTCAGTCAACTACACAGGCCGGACCTCGATGGAAATTGGTATTCGCGTCGAGGCCGAAAACATTCGGGAACGCACCTCACGTCACGTGATGACATGCTACTTCACCATGGTGGCCGTGGATGAGCAAGGTCGCCCGCGCCCTGTTCCCCCGGTGCCTATTGAAACCGAGGATGACCGAAGGCGGTGGATCGCCGCCCAGCTCCGCCGGCGATACCGTAAGGAAATCGAACGGCACAGCCTCGAAATTCGGCAGCACCCACAGGAACTGATGCAGGAAATGCTCGGGGCAAAAGCTACTGCGCAGCAGGCTGCCGAGCCGCATGAAGCCTTGCCTTCTGACCCACAACCTCTGGTCTCAATGCCGGAAGTAGGTTCGTGACACTGCTATGCAAGAACGGTTACAAAAGCTCATTGCTGCTGCGGGCTTGACGTCACGGCGGAAGGCGGAAGTGTTAATTCAAAGTGGACTGGTAACGGTCAATGGCCAAGTCGTGACCAAACTCGGCGCCAAAGCTGACCCAGAGCGTGACGCCATCAAGGTCAACGGCAAGCTGATCAACCCCAAGCTGGCACAGCGAAAACTGGTCTATTACCTGCTCAACAAGCCGAAAGGCTATCTGTCCAGTCTCTCCGATCCTGAGCAGCGTCCACTAGTAACGGACCTGCTGCCGAAAAACGCCCCACGGGTTTATCCTGTTGGGCGGCTTGATTTCAACACCGAAGGGCTACTTATCCTGACCAACGATGGAGCGCTGGCCAATATTGTCACCAAAGCCGGCGACCACTGCCCGAAGGTGTATCACGTCAAAGTCAAAGGCACGCCTGGCCCCGATCAGCTCAAACGTCTGGAACGAGGGATAACCATTGAAGGTCAGGTTTACCGGATTGCGCGCCTAACCCCTCTGGAGCAGACGGATGGCGGCAACGCTTGGTTCGAGCTTGTGTTGCACGAGGGCAAAAACAACCAGATTCGGCGGATGTTTGACGCTATTGGCCACTCTGTTCTCAAACTACGGCGGGTAGCTATTGGCCATCTTACGGATGCCGGCTTGCCGGTCGGAGCCGTGCGGGAGTTGACCCCGGCCGAGGTGCAGCGCTTCTTCTCAAAGCGCAAAATTGTGCCTCCGGTCACGACCAGGAAAACAGCTTCACCAAAGCTTGGCAAGGTACGTCCGGCCAAAGACACCGAAGCCCGCAAGGCAGGCCTATCTTCCCGTAAAATGGCCGCCGGGTCCGTACATGGGGGGCGGCAAACCCGTACCTCCACGCCTTCCACTCATGAAAACTTTTCAGCCGGTATGCGGCGAATTGCTGCTGGGTCAACCTCCAACACCTCGCCGGCGCGCCCGACTGCGACCGGCCGGGTTGTGCTCTCGCGGAAGAAGCTATGACGTTGCCCAAGCCCGAAGACCTTGTCATTCATTCTCTTGGACCGTGCCGTTTCCCGTCACCGCTCCAGCTTGGCACTGCCTCGGGCGAATACCATGGGGAGTTTATGTCTGATGCTGCCCGGGTCCGCTTCCACGTCGAGCTGGAACGTCTTGAAGACCGCCCGGATGACCTGTTCTTTGAGCGGGCAGGTCCGCGAGAGTGGCTTTTTTTCGAGCCATCCCGGGTCAAAGCGGCAATTGTCACATGCGGTGGGCTATGTCCGGGCATCAACAATGTCATCCGGTCGGTCTTCTTAACACTCAAGTACAACTACGGTGTTCAGGACATCTATGGCGTTCGGTACGGCTACCGGGGGCTCAACCCAGCCTACGGCGATGGGTTTATTCCCTTGACGCACGAGATGGTGGCAAACATCCACTTGCACGGCGGCACGTTCCTCGGATCATCACGTGGGCCGCAGCCGGTCGAGGTCATGCTCGATACCCTCGCCGCCCGTGGCATTGACATGCTCTTTTGTGTTGGTGGCGACGGAACCCAACGCGGAGCCGACGCTTTAGCGCGGGCTGCCCGTAAGCGAAACCTGCCCCTGGCTATTGTAGGGATTCCCAAGACGATAGATAACGACATCCCCTACGTCTATCGCTCTTTTGGCTACGGCACGGCCGTAGAAAAAGCGCGCGAGGTCATTGCCGGAGCCCATGCCGAAGCTAAGGGCATGCCTAACGGCATCGTCATCGTCAAGCTTATGGGGCGCAATGCCGGCTTCATTGCGGCCGGTGCAACGACGGCAAGTCAGGAAGTCAACTTCACCTTTGTCCCAGAAGTACCTTTTGACCTCGATCCCCCGAACGGTTTTCTGGCCCACCTCGAAAGGCGGATACTCCAACGCGGTCATGCCGTCATTGTCGTAGCCGAAGGCGCTGGGCAGCATCTTTTCGACAACTTACCTGTCGAGCGCGATGCTTCTGGCAATGTCAAGCACCATGACATCGGCATCTACTTGCGCGACCGCATTACGGCCTATTTCCGTGACCGCCGCATCGAAGCCAACGTCAAGTACATTGATCCGAGCTATCTAATTCGCAGTGTTCCGGCTAACTGCGAGGACGCCCAACTCAGTGACCGCTTTGCACGATATGCCGTGCATGCTGCTATGGCCGGAAAGACGGATTTGCTCATTGGCTACTGGCATGGGCTGTTTGTCCACGTCCCGATGCATCTTGTGACAAGCCAAAAGAAGTACCTGTCGCCCAAAAGTAGTCTCTGGCTTGCGGTTCTGGCTGCAACAGGGCAGCCGGCCCTGATGGTCAATGAGCCAATTTCTGAAACCACGCCGTCATGAGCAACGCGCATGGCCCAGGGCCGTCTCCGGCAGATACTCCACTGGCAGTGACCATTGCCGGACTGAAGTTCAAAAACCCGGTTATTCCGGCAAGCGGGACGTTTGGCTACGGGTTAGAGTTCCTGCCGTTTTTCGACCTGTCGCGGCTGGGAGGTTTTTGTACAAAGGGCCTATCGCCACGGCCACTCAAAGGTAACCCCCCGCCGCGCATCGTGGAGACGCCGGCTGGCATGCTCAACGCCATCGGGTTGCAAAACATCGGGGTGCGTGCCTTTGTTGCAGAAAAACTGCCGCTGCTCCGCGCTTACGACACCCATATCATTGCCAATGTTTTTGGTTTTTCGATTGAAGATTTTCTAGAAGTTGTTGCCGTACTCGAGGATGCCGAAGGTGTATCGGCTTACGAACTGAACATTTCCTGTCCCAACGTCAAAGAGGGTGGAACGCAATTTGGCAATGATCCCCGGCTGGCAGCCCGTGTTACAGAAGCTGTCAAAAACCGCAGCCGCCGGCCGGTCGTGGTCAAGCTCTCTCCCAATGCGCCGAGCATCGTCGAGGTAGCCCGCGCCGTTGAGCAAGCCGGAGCCGATGCGGTGTCGCTGGTCAACACGTTTGTCGGCCTATCGATTGATGTGTACACCCACCGGCCGCGGTTGGGTTTTACGACGGGCGGACTTTCGGGCCCGGCCATCCGACCGTTGGCCGTGCGAATGGTGTATGAGGTTTCCCAGGCTGTCAGCATCCCTCGGCTGGGCATAGGTGGTATCACCAACTGGATGGACGCTATGGAGTTTATCCTAGCGGGTGCAACCGCCGTGCAGCCTGGCACGATCAACTACACCAATCCCTACGCTGCCTTGCATGTTATTGAAGGGCTGGAGACCTACTGCCGTGAGCGGGGTACAACGGTAGCCGCCTTGGTCGGTGCGTTTCGTCCTTACGCCAAGGGGACAGAAGAAACGTGACCGGCCCCGGCTAGGCTGGATCATAACCCAGGTTTGGACGCAGCCAGCGTTCAGCTTCGCTTACCGACCACCCTTTGCGGGCAGCATAATCTTCAATCTGATCGCGTCCGAGCAAGCCAACGGCAAAGTAATGCGCGTCAGGATGGGCAAAATAGAGTCCGCTTACGGAGCTGGCCGGCCACATAGCACAGCTTTCCGTCAACCGGACGCCGGCATTTTCTTCTGCACCAAGCAGGGCAAACAACGTGCGTTTTTCCGTGTGGTCTGGTGAGGCCGGATAGCCCGGCGCCGGACGAATACCCCGGTAGCGTTCCCGAATAAGGTCTTCGCGGGTGAATTTCTCCTGCCGTCCGTAGCCCCAAAGGTCGCGGACACGCTTATGGGCCAGCTCGGCGAAGGCTTCTGCTAGGCGGTCGGCCAGCGCCTTAGCCATAATCAAGTAGTAGTCGTCATGGTCGGCATCGAATCGGGCGCAGAGTTCGTCCAATCCTAGCCCGGCGGTCACCACAAAGCCCCCAATGTAATCTGGGTAGCCTGTAATTTTCGGCGCAACGAAGTCGGCCAAAGCGAGTTGAGGTTTTCCGTCGGTGCGTTCAACCTGCTGGCGCAGCGTGTGGAAGCGTGCAAGTACTTCCGTCCGGCTTTCGTCCGTGTACAGCTCGATGTCATCGCCGACTGCGTTGGCCGGGAACAGTCCAAACACGCCACGTGGGAGCAAGAGGCGTTCGGCAAGAATGCGTTCAAGCAGTTGTTGGGCATCGTCAAACAGTTCGCGGGCGCGTGCGCCAACAACGGGATCGTCGAGGATTTTGGGATAGCGGCCTCGCAATTCCCAGGTGTGAAAAAATGGTGACCAGTCAATGTAAGGCACAAGGTCATCGAGTGTAATGTCGTCAAGCGTCACGATCCCGAGCTGTTCAGGAACGGCGACGGTTTCAGCGTCAAACCGCAACTGTGGACGGCGCGCACGAGCTTCTGCCAGCGGTAGCAAGCGCTTGCGGTCGAGCCGTGCCTGGTGTTCGGCGCGCAGGGCTTCCTGTTCAGCCTGATTTTGGGCAATGAAGGCAGGACGCTGCTCGTCATTTGTCAGTGCTCCGACAACACCAACCGCACGCGACGCATCTGGAACATAAACTGTTATTCCGCTGTAGGCCGGCGCAATTTTGACGGCTGTGTGCAGTTTTGAGGTGGTTGCGCCGCCGATAAGCAATGGTATCGTGAAGCCTTCTTCGGTCATCGTCTTGGCTACGTGAACCATTTCGTCCAGTGACGGGGTGATGAGGCCACTAAGTCCGATAACATCCACCTTGTGCTCGCGGGCTTTAGCCAGGATGACATCGCATGGCTGCATGACGCCGAGATCAATGACTTCGTAGTTGTTACAGCCGAGGACGACGCCGACGATGTTTTTGCCAATGTCGTGAACGTCACCCTTGACTGTTGCCAGCAGCACCTTTTTGCGAGCGCCATAACCATTGGTTGTGGTTTTTTTCTCGGCTTCAAGGTACGGCAGTAGTACAGCCACAGCCTTTTTCATCACACGCGCCGATTTGACGACCTGTGGCAGGAACATTTTGCCTGCCCCGAACATGTCGCCGACGACGTTCATACCGTCCATCAGGGGGCCTTCGATAACGGCTAACGGCGCACCATACTTTTGAAGCGCTTCTTTGACATCGATCTCGATGTAATCGGCATTCCCTTTGATAAGTGCGTACTTGAGGCGCTCTTCGACGCTGGTCTGCCGCCAGGCTTCGTCCTTGACCGTGGTCTTGCCCACCCCTTTGACTGATTCGGCAAAGGCAATCAGGCGCTCGGTGGCGTCTGGACGCCGGTTGAGCACCACATCTTCGACAAGCTCAAGCAAATCCGGTGGGATTTCATCGTAGACCGCCAGTTGCCCGGCGTTAACGATCCCCATGTCCATGCCGGCCCGGATGGCATGGTACAGGAAGACCGAATGCATCGCCTCCCGAACAACGTTGTTTCCGCGAAAGGCAAACGACAGGTTGCTGACGCCGCCGGAGACTTTGCAGCCGGGCAGAGTTTGCTTGATGACGCGCGTGGCCTCGATGAAATCCACAGCGTAGTTGGCATGTTCTTCAATGCCGGTAGCAATGGCGAGGATGTTTGGGTCAAAGATGATGTCTTCCGGCGGAAAGCCCACCTGTTCGGTGAGGATCCGGTAGGCACGGGTGCAGATTTCGATCTTGCGCGCTGCTGTGTCGGCCTGTCCGATTTCGTCAAAGGCCATGACGACGACGGCTGCTCCGTAGCGGCGAATACGCCGCGCCTGCTCGATAAAAACGGCTTCACCTTCCTTGAGACTGATGGAGTTGACGACGCACTTCCCCTGAACGCACTTCAGCCCAGCTTCAATGACATGGAATTTCGAGCTGTCAATGACAATCGGGACGCGGGCAATGTCCGGGTCGGCGACGACAAGGTTAAGAAAGCGCGTCATGGCGCGTGCGCTGTCAAGCATGGCCTCGTCCATGTTGACATCAATCATTTGCGCGCCATTGGCCACCTGCTGACGGGCAATGGCGAGGGCGTCTTCGTAGCGTTCGGCGCGGATAAGCTCGGCAAACTTGGCCGAGCCGGTGACATTGGTGCGTTCGCCAATGTTGACGAAGTTCGTTTCTGGGCGGATGACTAGGGCTTCTAGACCGCTCAGGCGGGTGTAGCGCGACGGTTTGGGGGGAATCCGCGGTGGTGTGCCGGCAACGGCCGCGGCAATGGCGGCAATATGTTTGGGGGTTGTCCCACAGCAACCGCCCACGATATTGAGCCATCCGTGGCGCGCAAAGTCGCGCAGCAGGGTGCTCATAATGTCGGGTGTTTGGTCAAACCCGCCGAAGACATTTGGCAGGCCGGCATTCGGGTAACAGATCAGGTAAAATGGTGACTTTTGGGCAAGTTCTTCAACGTGAGGCCGCATTTCGGCCGCTCCGAAGCCGCAGTTGATGCCCAGGGCCAGCAGTGGTGCGTGTTCGACGGAGATGAGAAACGCCTCAATGGTTTGTCCTGAAAGTGTCCGTCCGCTGGCATCTGCCACGGTCACGGAAGCCATGACCGGTACGCGCTGCCCGCGCCGCTCGAAAACTTCTTCGATGGCAAACAGGGCTGCCTTGAGGTTGAGCGTATCGAAGGTTGTCTCCGGCAAAAGCAAGTCTACGCCCCCGTCCAGCAATCCCTCTACTTGCTCGCTGTAAGCAACGACGAGTTCGTCAAAGGTAGTGCCACGGGCGCCGGGGTCATTGACATCAGGGGAAATCGAGGCGGTTTTGTTGGTTGGCCCCAGTGAACCGGCGACAAAACGGGGGCGTGAGTTGTCCACCTTGAGAAACGCCTCAACAGCGCGGCGTGCACACTGGGCGGCAGCAAGGTTGAGTTCGTAGGCTAGGTGTTCCAGCCCGTAGTCGGCCTGTGAAATCCGCTGGGCATTGAAGCTGTTGGTCTCGATGATGTCTGCGCCGGCTTCGAGATAGGCGCGGTGGATGGCTTCGATGATGTCCGGGCGGGTCAGACACAGCAGATCGTTGTTTCCCTTGAGATCGTGGGGATGGTCGGCAAAACGCTCTCCACGGTAATCAGCCTCTTGGAGCTTGTAGGACTGGATCATCGTCCCCATTGCGCCGTCGAGGATGAGAATGCGTTCACGAAGGGCTTGTTCGAGCAGGGCTGCGGTTGAAGAAGACATCGGCCAGGAAAGTAACCGTATGTGAGAAGCAACTTGGGGCTGAGAAGGCGGAAGTCTAATCGGTTGCCCTCACCTCGGCTAGTCGGATTGTTCTCTAGGAGCGCGGGCGTCCCACCCGCATGGTGAAGATGAAAGCCATGCACACGGGACGCACTTGCTCCCAGGGCTGCGCACGCGCTCAAGCATCCCAGCAGTTCAGTTGTTGCGCACAATGCTGCTGCCGCCAGGTGTCAGCCATTTCTCTCACTTGTTGTTGGACTCAATTCTTGCTGCTCGCTCCTCTAGCTGCTCTGCTTCGGCAATTCGTTTGGTCGCACGATAGAGTTGAGCCAGGTTTCTGAGGGCTGTCGCCACGTCGGGATGGTTTGGACCCAGGGACTTTTCCCGGATGGCCAGCACCCGCCTGAAGAACGGCTCGGCTTGGGCGTACTGCCCTTGGGCTTTATAGATGATGGCCAGGTTGTTCAGGCTTGTCGCCACATCGGGATGGTCAGGTCCTAAGACCTTCTCCCTGATAGCCAGCGTGCGTTTGTGGAGTGACTCTGCTTGTGCGTACTGCCCTTGGGCTTGATAGAGACCAGCCAGGTTGTTCAGACCCGTCGCCACGTCGGGATGGTTTGGACCCAGGGCCTTCTCCCGGATGACCAGCGCGCGCCTGAAGAGCGGCTCGGCCTGGGCGTACTGCCCTTGGGTTTGATAGAGACCAGCCAGGTTGTTCAGGCTCGTCGCCACATCGGGATGGTTGGGGCCCAGGGCCTTCTCCCGGATGTCCAGCGCACGCCTGAAGAGCGGCTCGGCCTCGGCATACTGCCCTTGGGCTTGATAGAGACCAGCCAGGTTGTTCAGGCTCGTCGCCACATCGGGATGGTTGGAGCCCAAGGCCTTCTCCCGGATAGCCAGCGCACGCCTGAAGAGCGGCTCGGCCTGGGCGTACTGCCCTTGGGCTTGATAGAGACCAGCCAGGTTGTTCAGGCTCGTTGCCACGTCAGGATGGTCGGGACCCAAGACTTTCTCCCGGATGGTTAGCGCACGCTTGAAGAGCGGCTCGGCCTGGGCGTACTGACCCTGGGCCTCGTAGAGCAGGGCCAGGTTGTTCAGGTTTGTCGCCACGTCGGGATGGTCGGAGCCCAAAGCCTTCTCCCGAATGGTCAGTGCACGCTTGAAGAGCGGCTCGGCCTGGGCGTACTGACCCTGTGCCTGGTAGAGCGCCGCCAAGTTGTTCAGGCTCTGCGCCACGTCGGGATGGTCGGGACCCAAGACATTTTCCTGGATAGCCAGCGCACGCATGAGGAGCGGCTCGGCCTGGGCGTACTGCCCTTGGGCTTTATAGATGATAGCCAGGTTGTTGAGGCTCGTTGCTACATCAGGATGGTCGGCGCCCAGGAACCTCTCCAGGATGGACAGCGAGCGCCTGAGAAGTGGCTCGGCTTGGGCGTACTGACCCTGTTCGCGATAGATTTCAGCTAGTCCGTTCAGGTTTGTCACCACATCGGGATGGTCGAGACCCAAGACATTGTGCTGGATGCCCATCGCGCTTTTGTAGAGCGGCTCGGCCTGGGCATACTGCCCTTGGGCTTTATAGATTTCAGCCAGGTTGTTCAGGATCGCCACCACATCGAGATGGTATGAGCCCAGGGCCTTCTCCCGGATGTCCAGCGCACGCTTGTAAAGCGGCTCGGCCTGGGCGTACTGCCCTTGGGCTTGATAGAGACCCGCCAGGTTGTTCAGGCTTGTCGCCACATCGGGATGGTCAGAACCCAAGGCCTTCTCCCGTGTAGCCAGCGCGCGCTTGTAGAGCGGCTCAGCCTGGGCGTACTGACCTTGGTTGGTGTAGAGCAAGGCTAGGTTGTTCAGGCTCTGCGCCACATCAGGATGGTCGGGACCCAAGGCCTTCTCCTGTATAGCCAGCGCGCGCCTAAAGAGCGGCTCGGCCTGAGCGTACTGCCCTTGGGCATTATAGAGATAAGCCAGGTTGGTCAGGCTTTTCGCCACATTGGGATGCTCCGGCCCAACGCTTTTCTCAGCAACCTCCAGCGCCTTTTTGGCAACCACGACGGCTTGGTCATATTTACCGGCCTGATAAAGCTTTATGACTTCCTGGTTGAGCGTCTCCCACTCGCTGCCTGCGCTTTGGGCGTAAGCCATAGCGCCGGTCAGGCACAGCAAGGCAGCCAGAGCCATCACCTGTATCCGTTTGATCATGATGTTCTCCTTGCAGCATCCAACCACTTCAGCACCGACTAGTTGCCTTATCACGTTTCGGGTTTTGTGGCATTTAGATAGAAGCATTTCTTTTTCGGGTTGTACAGGTTTATAGCGAATGGCGAATGGCGAGTAGCGAGTGGTGAGTGGTGAGTGGCAATGAGCTTCTCTGTGCCGCCGATGGCCAGGACCTTCTCCGGGTTCCGGCTGCTGTCGTCAAATCGTCACGGAAACTCCAGTGGCGCAAACTGATGTTCCATTCGCGGGCAGTTCCCGGAACTGCCCCTACCACTCGCCACTCGCTACCCACCACTCGCCACTCGCCACTCACCACTCGCCACTCACCATTCGCCACTCACAGGGTCTTTGAGAAAACAGGGCGTGGCGCGTCTGTTTCCAGATAGGCGTCGAGCGTCATGCAGATGTTGCGCACGAAGAAGCGTCCCAGCGGGGTGACAACCAGGCGTCCGGCGTCAAAGCAGATGAGGCCGTCGGCTTCCATTTCACGGAAAACCGCACGCTGCCGCTCGAGGTCGTCCCCAAGAACCGCCACCGGAAGCTCCATGTGGCACATCAGGTAACGAATCGCCTCCCGCCGCCGCCGGTCGTCTGCGCTAAGCCAGTGCCCGCGCACAACAGGCAATTCCCCACGGTCCAAAGCTGTTTGGTATCGCCCCAGCCGGGCATCATTCTGGGCATAGAACCCTTCCAGTTCACTGATGCCGCTCATTCCAAAGGCGATGAGGTTGGCTGCGGGACGCAAGGTATAGCCCATGAAGTTGCGGTGGAGACGGCGTTCGTAAGCAGCAACGGCCAGCTCGTCATCCCGGCGGGCAAAGTGATCCATGCCGATCCACACGTAATCGTGGGCTGTCAGCCGCTGTTGCGCATCGTCAAACATGGCAAAGCGGGTACTAACATCCGGCAGGTCCTCTGTACGAATATGCCGTTGGCGGGGCCGCAGCTTTGGCACGTGGGCGTAGTTGAACAGCGCTAGGCGATCAGGGCGCAGATCCAAGACAGAATCCACCGTACGCTCAAATGTGGCGCGGGTTTGTCGAGGCAAGCCGTACACAAGATCAAGGTTAATGCTTTCAAAGCCCGCGTCTCGGCAAGCAGCATAAACTGCCCTTGTAAGGGCCTCCGGCTGATGTCTGCCAATGGCTGCCTGTACCTCTGGGTCGAAGTCCTGTACGCCTAAACTGATGCGTCGAAAACCTAACGACCGGATGTGCTGTAGCTGGGCCGGTGACGCAACGCGCGGGTCAATCTCGATGGACATTTCCCGGCTCCAGTCCAAGACAAAGGCAGCTTCCAGTATACGCACGAGGCGTTCCATCTGGCGCGCCGTCAGGGTGTTGGGCGTGCCACCACCCCAGTGCATCTGGACGACACGCCGGCCACGTCCAAGCAGGTCGACCACCAACGCCACTTCTCGCTCTAGCCGGTCAAGGTAAGCGTCTACGACCTCTATCTTGCTGGTGACGGCATTGTTGCAGCCGCAGTAGTGGCATGCCTTGGCGCAAAACGGCAGGTGCACGTAAAGACACAGCTCATGAGCGGTTTCTGAAAGCGCTTGAAGAGCCATCTGATAGTCTGCTGCGCCAACCTGCTCACTCCACACTGGGATGGTTGGATAGCTCGTGTAGCGCGGTCCAGGGCGGCTATATTTTTGCAACAGTTGATCGGTCTTCATCGTCAGCCTGCTCCCTTCTGCCCAGTGATGTTGGCGGAGTCGGGGGTAGGGTTTGCTCACGTGGTCCACCACAGGCGGATATCGAACCGAGATAATCCACGTCAGCACGCACGGCTGTAGGCCCATCGTTGAGAGCTGCAAGTTGTTCGCGGGTGAAGACCTTTGACGAATCAAAGCCAAGGTCTACTTCGATCCCAAGCCCCTTGCGCTTGACACGCCCCAGGTCATAGAAGCGCTTGGTGGCCGTCATCTTGAGAAAGGCTTTCAGACAACCCAGCATGTATTTGCGCTTGAAGGGGTCTCGGATAAAGGGATACTCCAAAAGCGCCTTGCGGGCGTAGAACTTGCCGTACATCTTGAGCACCGCCTTGAGAACATCCTCGCGTTCCATCTCGTCGGGCTGCATGATGGGGGTGACAAAGTTGTAGCGGGAGTAGTCGCGAACTTCGACGCGATCTTTGAGTTCCTCAAACAGCTCTGAGAACGGCCATGGGGTGTACATATTCCAGTTCGCCATATCGGGATTCCAGTCGAGCGCGAACCGATAGGTTTCTTGGAGGGTTTCAGGTGTTTCGTTCTCCAGCCCCATGATGAACTGCGCTTCAGCTACTATGCCGTTGTCCTTGAGAAGTTGAATCGCGCGCCGGTTTTCCTGGATGGTTGTTTCCTTGCGGAAGCGGTTGAGGTTCATCTGGGTGGCTGCCTCGGTACCAAGCGAGACATGCACCAGCCCAGCCCGGCGGTAGAGCGGCAGCAGGTCGGCGTCGCGCAGAATGTCCGTCACGCGCGTGTTGATGCCCCAGTATACCTTGAGCTTGCGGGCGATGATTTCCTCACACAGCGCCACAAACTTCTTCTGGTTGATGGTGGGTTCTTCGTCCGCCAGGATGAAAAACCCGACCTGGTGCTCTTTGACGAGCGTTTCGATTTCATCCACGAACTTGCGCGGCGAGCGTGTCCGGTACTTGCGCCAGAACTTCCACTGCGAGCAGAAACGGCAGGTGAACGGGCAGCCCCGCGCAAAGTTCGGGACAGCCACCCGGACGTTGAGCGGAATGTAGATGTACTGGCTCCAGTCGAGTACGCTCCAGTCGGGCGTCAGGGAATCCAGATCGGCAATCGGTGGGTGGGCCGGCGTGGCCACGACGTTGCCCTCGTCACTGCAAAAGGCCAGTCCGCGAATCTCATGGCGGCGCTGGCGGTCATCCCCAGCCTCGATGGCGCGCAGCAAGTTGACGATGATTTCCTCGCCCTCGCCGCGTACGATGTAGTCAATCCACGGCGCTTCTGTCAGCACCTGCCCGTACATAAAGCTCGGATGAATGCCCCCCAGGATGGTCACGATGGACGGGTTGATGTCCTTGGCCAATTTCAGCGTGTCCTGGGCCTTGTAAATCATCGGCGTGATGGCGGTGGCCATGACGACATCCGGCTGGTTGGTACGGATGATGTTGGCAACCGCTTCGTCTGACAGATCGAGAGCCATGGCATCCACAAAGCGGTAGTTGGTGTAACCAGCCGCCCGGATGGCCCCACCAATGTAAGGGGCCCAACTCGGCGGCCAGTTTCCGGCGATTTCTGCGCCGCCGCAGTGGTAGTTGGGTTGAAGCATCAGAATTTTCATGACGGTGCATCCTCAGAGCCTGAAACTGCCGACAGAAGATGAATGAAAAGGTCGGCTGGGGACACGCAAAAAACACAGGCTTGAATAAAGCCTTCTTCCCCCAACGTACAGCGGCGGCAAGGCAGGTGTGCAATTTTTCGGACGCGCGAAGGTTTTTATGTCAAAGGTCAAGTCAGCCGGACCCGGCAGAGGGCTTCCGGCTGGAAAACCGCCGCCTTACTGTCTGGTGCATTGCTGTGGTTTGCGCTACTTTTTGAAGGCATCACAACTGTTTTGAAAGCCAAAAACGGCTGATGCCGCGCCATGCACTGAACCGTACCTCGTGGGTGTTGGCGGGCAGTTTGGCTTCCTGCGTGACTGGCCTGGATTGGGAAGGGAAAGTGTCATGACAGAAGGCACTTACAAAACCCAGCTTCAAGCCGCCTTTGGCGAGACATGGTGTAAACAGGTACTCACCGGCGACTACCGGCCGGCCGTGCCGTTTTCGATTCAGGACGTGGACATTACAGCAACGTTGCCGGCTGTTTTCTATCTTTCCCGCTATGTGCAACGGCGTGGCAAGGGGCGGCTGGCCGAGGTCTTCGGTGGCAAGGATGAAGAGGCTTCGGTGGCTTCCGTTGCCGATCTGCTTGCCCAGACCCACCATTTCAGGGGCTTTGAAGATGAAACCGCCCGGCATATCCTAGGCGATCTGCTCATTGGCTTTTGTCTGGAAAACCGCAGCCGTTCAGAAGACAAGCAGGAACCGCTCCGGCGGGCGCTGCCGACGCACTACTTTGCCGGCTGGCTCGATCTGCCCGAGCGAAGCGCCAATCTGCGTTATGTGCCGGAGACGATTGTCGCCATACTGGCCGGTCAAAGCGGCCCAGTTGTCACCGACTCACCGGCGGGTGATCCCACACCGTTTCCCGTCGGGCGGCGGTTTCGGGAAAACCTGTTGCTCAAGCCCTTCCTGCGTGGGGTGAAACCACCGGGGCCGTCCGGAGACCTTTCCAGCGACCAGTTTGATGAAGTCACGCCGGTGACGCTCCCGGAATGGTTGACGATTCGGCTGGCAGAAGCTCTGGAGCAACCGCCACAACCGCTCAAAGCCAGGGAAGCTGCTATCCCCAACCAGCAACCGCTGGCCTGCATTGCCGCGCCGCTGCGGGAAGACCTAGAGGTGTTCATGACGGCTTACGGCGAAACCATGCCGCGTGGCGTTCTCATCAACCTGCTGGACGCAGCCCTGGCCGTGGGTTTGTCAACCATTCTGACGAGCACGGCCGTTGCCTTGACGGCATGGATGCAAGATGGGCGTCTGCCTTCCCATACCCCACGTTTGCCGTTGCTTGTGGATGCTTCCAACGGGCTAGACAGGGAACTCAAACGCGCCTCGAAAAAGGTTTTTGAAGCGCAGAGCGGGTTGTTGGCGGAAGTGCCGGTGATCCTGATGACCTTGCGCCTACTCGACGCGGAAGTTTCGGCTCTGGCAACGCTTTCAGCGTCGTTGCCCGCCCGGATGCCCCATGGTGACGCCTATCTCAACTTCCTGGGCGATGTCCTCTACGGACGCCATCCCGCTTCCGGGGCTATCCTGAGGGCGCTGGCTGAAAAAGCGGACCGGATAGCCGAACTGTGGGCAGAAGATGACCCCCAACTCGTGCGCGAGCTCCGGTTGGCGGCGCAACGGCCTTCCCACGAACTGGTACGGCGGCTAGCCCGTTTCCTGACAAACCTGCGCGGCAGGAAACAGTCCGCTAAGTGGTTTGAACTGCTGGATGCCTGCTTTCTGTGCAATCACCCCTGTGGTTTGGTGATGAAACCGGCGGCTGCCGGTAGTCGCGCACGCCGGGAAACGCGGCATCCGACCCTGACCGATACCATGCTCGATTATCTGGTGCACATGTGGGTGGCACATCAGCATCGAGAAAGGCAGCCGCCTACGGTGGAGGGGTTTTTCAGATGGTTGCGCAACCGCTACGGCCTGTATGTTCACGAACTACACCCATCCCAGGCCCCGGTGCCGATGAACCTGCTGAGAAAAAACCGGCAGTGGACAGAAGACCGCCTGCGTGATCTGGGTCTGTTTGTGAGTGTCAGCGATGCTGAGTCCGGCAAGCGCCTGCTGGCGCGCTTTCCCACGGCCCACGAATGACGCCGGAGGAGACAAGGGATGACGCGGTTCCTGACCAGCATTGAACACTGGGACAAGCAAGCTGATGTGCTGGCCAGAGCTTTTTTGCGGCTGATTGGCAAGGCGCGTCCCGGCAAGGTGGCCTTTGTACGGGATGCCCCACCGGATGTCATCCGCCGGCTGGCTTGCGACCTCCGCTTTCAGCAAATTCTGAAAGCACAGCACTGGCAGGTTTACGGGGTTGCTGACCGGGAAGACAAGTACGACAACACCATTACTTCTGACCAGGCTGTAGCACTGCGGGAAAAGAAAGGTCCGGCACTGTTGCTGCTTGTTGACCGTCAGAAAGCCGGCCCTGGTATGGACGGGGTCTATAGTGCATGCCTAGAAATCAAGGAAGAAAAACTCTTTGAGCGGGCCTGTGATGAGGCTGTACAGAGTGTCGAATCAACCACCTACCGAAAATGGCTGCGCCGTCTGCTCAAAGAGACAAGCCAGCGGCAGCAACATCGCTCACCTTGGTTTCGGTTTGACTTTCTGGCGCGAAGCGCCGAGGACCCTCATGCCTGGGGCAAGTCCTTATGGTTGCTTGGGCTATGGCCCGTGGTTGGCTTTCCTATCCACAGCAAAACAGACGAGCAGAGAGCACTAGCGTGCCTAGAGGAGTCAGCCCGGCTAGTTGCTGAGGTGCTTGATGTAAGAGACCCGCTTCTGTCGATTGCAGAACGTTTGGCGCGGGCCCAGGTGCGGACAAAAACCGAAGCCGACGCTCTGGCGCTCCAACAATTCCTGGAAACCAAACGGCACGAAACGACGGAAGAGCTGCTCAGGGCGTTGTCCGAACATCCACACTTCTGGTTGGGCGCAATCGAACTTGCCTCAGCTGCGACCAGCCTGAGTGCAATTGAACTTAGTCCCTGGCGCACCAAGCACGGCACTGCTCCCTTCAAATGGTCGGGACTCGTTGCGGACGAACAGGAAAAAGACCCCGTGTGGGTCATCAGCCCGGATGATGATGACGGACAGCTTCAGGTCAAATGGAAAACCATGCCGCCAGACCTGCCGGAAGGCAGCGTGCAGTATCAACTGTCCATCGTGGCCGAAGACGGCCAGGTGCTGGCCGAAAAACATGTTTCGCATCGCGGCAAAAAGGAAGAAGCTGCTACCTTTACCCCAGATGAGTTGACAGACGATACCGGGCAGCTCTACGTCCGGGCGCGGGTACGCCTCACGGCTGAAGACGGTCAGGTACGGATTGAACAGGAAACCGAGCCGTTCATCATCCGTTATGGCGATCTTCCGCCCGATGCGACAAGTGCACGGTCATTTCCCCGGGTGCGGACGCTCAGTGAGGGCCTGGTGCAACTGGATGAACTAGAACAGGCCAGCGCCGCCTATACCTCCCTGGAAACAGTATTTGCGGAGGGTCAGGTGGATTTGTCTGTCTGCCGGGGGCGTGGGTTTCGTCTCGCCCATCCGGAGCTGTTTGACAAAATCGCCCCACGCTGGAAGGGAGACATCGTACGGTGGCGGCTCAAAGTCCGCACTTCAGGGCGCTGGCAGGCTGCCGACCTGTGTCCTGTACCCGTGCTGCCCGGTGAGGAAATATCGGTTGGTCTCTGGCAGCGCACGCAGGCAGCCACCGAAGCCCTGTCCGAGCTATGCCGCCGGGTCAGCATGAGTGGCCTGTGTTATGTCGTCGGCACGCCCCAGGCAAAGCTGATCGAAGATTACCTTGACGCCTGGTGCGAACTGATGGCGGTTGGCCGCCCGGAGTTGGCGCTGGTAGGGACGGTTGAGGTCCGTGATGGACGGGACAACATCCGTGGACTTATCGTGTTGCCTACCCATCCACTACGTCTGGCCTGGCAGGCGGCCTACGACGCCCTGCTGTTTGATTTGCGTTTCAGGCAGGGCGCAACGCTCAAAGGACGTAACCACGACCTGAGTTATCTGAGCGGCGCTTGGTTTCCAAGCTGGTTGCCAGGCGTGGACAACGTGCGCGCCTTCGTCTTTGCCGATACCCTGGGCTTTCATGCCGTAGCCATGGCGCCCGAAGCCGACCCCGAACCCAAGGCAACGGTGGCGTTGCTGGCACAGGTCCTGGACAACGGTGAAAAAGAGGGACTGGAATCCCTGTATGACCGGAGCGCCGACCTGCTTGGTGAAGAAATCAAGGTCTACGCTGACGGACATCCCGACCAAAAGCTGTTACACGTCCACGCCTTGCGCGCGGGGGATGCCAAGGTGGTGGTCAGAGCGCTGGGCCGATTGCATCAAACGGCTTCAGGGGCAGCCGCCCAAACCAGTGCCAAAGACGATGTTGAAACGGAAGCCGAAAGCCCGCCGGCCTTTGTGCTGGAGCTGTATGCATCACCCGCAGGTATGCCTACGACAGGGCAGTTTTTGCATCGCCTCCTAGCACGCTCCCGTCACCGGAGCGTGAACCATCTTTCCCAGGAAGACCGCTGGTTGAGTGGTGTGACCCGTTACGAGCAGGGTCTCATTCAGCCCAACTTGCAGTGGGTACAGAGGGCTGCATCACTCCCGGAGAGGCCAGCCCACCTGGGCATTGTGTTTGATCTCTTTACTTCACGGATGGCCGTCGTTGAGCCAAGAGCTGCAGAGGGCTGCCCTAGTCGTCCACCGGCAGCGCTGTACGGGCTGCTGTCAGGGCTGCACCGGGTGTACCATCCAGGCCCCATACCCCGGTGGGAAGCCTTTCTGCCTGACTTTGGTCGAGCGGCCGACCATCCCGCCGATGCACGGCATACAGCACGGCTAAAAAGTCTCCATGCTAGCCTGGATGCCCTACTGGTAAAGCATCTGGGGAAGACATCGGGCGTGGCGGTGCTGCAAACAATGCTTTCTGAAGAACGCCAGGCTGAGCTGCGCCGGATGCACGAGCAGTGTGACTGGGTGCTGATCCTCGACCATTTTGCCGGCGTGGAATACTTCGATCATCCGCACGTCCACGGCGAGGTCTATGAAGCCCATGTCCTTGACTGCGTGCCCGAACGGGATGACCTGGCCAATCTGCGGCTGGTGGCTTCCACGGCGCTGGTGGAGGAGGTCCAGGAACTTCTCGCTGAACTCATCGAGCAGTCCGGCGGCGACCCCAGCCCGGAAGCGGCCCGGTTCTTTCTGGCGCGTCTCAGGGAAATCAACCGCCGTTTGCCGATTCGGCTGGCGGGGGCGCGGCCTCCCGCCAAAGAACTGCTCGCCGTGGCCTGGGCGGCGGCGCATTGCCGGAACGCCGCTGCAGATGACCCCTGCTGGGTTTCGCTGCGTAAGGGCGTACTTGTGCCGCTCGATGACCTCACCGATGTGCTCGGAGAAAAGCCACAGGCGAGACAACCTGCTGATCCGGCTACTCCGCACGAGCGCCGTGCCGACTTCCTCTATGTCTTTTGCCATCCACAGGGGACGCTAGCCGTGCGTTTTATCGAGGTCAAGTATCGCCAGGACTTAGAAAAATTTTCCCCGGAACAGGTCAACGCCCTGCTCGATGCCATCCGGGAGCAGGTTGAGGCGACCCAGAAGCGGTTTCGGAGCCAATATGTTGACAAGGCCGTGCCGCTTTCCCTGCGTGCTCTGCGGCAGGCGCGGCTGGTGCGCGTACTGCGTTCCTACCTGAACAAGGCCCAACGCCACTATCTTGAGCCAGAAAGTTACGCAGCAATCTCGGCCGAACTCGACCGCATTCTGCAGGCAGCCGGCGATTATCAGTTTCTGGTGGAAGAAGGTAAGCATCGCGGGTGGGTGTGTTCTCCGGACTGTCAGGCAGTGAAGCCGGTGGAGCTATCCTGGGCTGGCTGGCCCGTCAGAACATTTCGTTTCGGCCTCCACCTGCCAAACCAGGACGACAACCGCATTTCCGTTCAGGAACCACAAAGGGGAGCAACAGAGGATACCCTAGGCGACGGCCCCGGCGAGTTGTCAGAAGACCCGACCAATGGTGAAGAAGCAGACGACCAGGAAGTGACCCGACTAAACGAAGAGCCAGAAGGCGAGCCGCCGCCAGAGCCGGACATCCTTCTGGGGAAGACAGACCATGGTGTGGACATCCACTGGAAACTCACCATCCGGGGCAATCCCCACCTGCTTGTCGTCGGACTGCCTGGCATGGGCAAAACCACATGTCTGCTCAATCTGTGCGTCCAGATGTATCCGCGTGGCGTGTGCCCAGTGGTGTTTTCCTACCACCAGGATTTTGACGAGAAGCTTCAGGCGCGCATCCCGCAGGTGGATTTTCTCAATGTCGGACAGCTCAGCTTCAATCCGCTGGAAGTTCTGCAACCAAGCCACCCACGGGCTTATGTGGATGTCGCTGGTTCCGTCCGCGACCTTTTTGCGGCGATGTACCCGGACCTGGGCGACCTTCAGCTTGGAGCCATCCGCCAGGCATTGGTGGACAGCTTCAGGGAGTGCGGCTGGGATGATCAGCGCACTGGGCAAACGCCGCATTTTGGGCGCTTTGTCGAGATCATTCGCCAGCGCGCGGTCAAAGAGACGGCCTTGAAACGGTTGCTGGTACGCTTGAACGAGCTGGAAGACTACGGATTCTTCCAAACGCTGTCCGGTGAAGCTGCGCGCGACCTGTGGCAGCGGGATGTGCCGGTTGTCGTCTGCCTGCACCGTGAGCAGAGCGAGCTTATTCAGCGCGCCTTTGCCATGCTGGTGTTTTACAAGCTCTACCGGGATATGTTCCGGCGCGGACTTCAGTCCCGAATCACCCATGCCGTGATTTTTGACGAAGCCCACCGCGCCCAACAGCTCAGGCTGATCCCGACTATGGCCAAGGAGTGCCGCAAGTACGGTATTTCGCTGGTGTTGTCTTCGCAGGAAGCGCGCGATTTCCACGAAAGCATCTTTTCGGCCATAGCGCACCAATTGGTGCTGCGCGTCAATGAAGCTGACGCCAAGGCTCTGGCCCGGAACATGGCCACGGCCGCCGAGCAGCGGATAGTAGTTGACCGCCTCAAGTCGCTGCCGAAGTTTCATGCGCTGTACTTTAGTGAGGGGCAACCTGTGCGCCATATCCGGTTGCTGGCCGACAGTGTGTAATGTTGGAGCAGTCTTGGCGCTTGACCGGCATGTGGTTGCGCAATGGTGCTAGCCCTGACATGTTTCAAGCCAAAAGAATGCCATGACCACGGAACGCCGACCGCACAGAATCAGATGGTTGAGCGATGTCCAGAAGGCGTATCCTGGCGCGCGTCGGGGAAATTCGGAAACCCACGGTCTGGACACTCCTTTTGCCCATCAGACCTACGTCCCGACCGGCTTGGAAGCGGAGCTATACCAGTCTATCATTAGCCGACGCTTTCGGCTGATTATTCTGTGCGGGAATGCCGGCGACGGAAAAACGGCCCTGCTGCAAAAACTGGCCGGTCAGTTAGGGATCGACAAAACCCGTCAACCCAGCGGGACCATCGAACACCGGCTGCCAGACGGACTCGTAGTGCGCCTTAATCTAGACGGTTCGGCGGCCTGGGAAACGAGTTCCTCAGATGATCTGCTCAGTGACCTGCTCAGACCGTTTGCCAGTGGTGCGCCGGCAGAAGACATCGTGCACTTGCTGGCGATCAACGACGGGCGTCTGATAAGTTGGCTGGAAGGGCAGACAACACCCCTAGCCCGAGCCTTGCGCCGCTTGCTCGACAAGCAACCATCTGATGCAGCACACATTGGCTTTTTCCATCTCAATAACCGCTCGCTGGTCGGCGAATTCGACCAAAACGGCGAACTGCGGACAGATTTTCTCGACCAACTGCTGGACCAGCTTTACGGAGGTGCTGAAGCCGGCAGGATTTGGCAGAAGTGTCAGACATGCGTAGCGCAACCCCACTGCCGGGTCTTTGAGGCTGCAAGGTGTTTTGGGCCCGCTAACCTGCCCGGCGTGGAGGAAGAGCGCCGCCGGCGACACGCTCGGCAACAGCTTTACCGGTTGTTTCAAGCCGTCCACCAGCGGGGAAAAATCCACATCACCGTTCGGGAACTGCGTGGAGCCTTGGTTTATATCCTGTTTGGCACAGCCTTTTGTGATACCTATTGGAAAGCAGACGGGGTAAGAAAGTTTTATCCCCCCTTCTGGGAACGCGCGTTCCGGACAACAACGCCTAACCGCCAGGGCCGGCTCTTAGAGGAACTGTCCTACTTCGATCCAGCGCTGGAAGCTCATGCCCGGCTTGACCGAGCGTTGCTCAAGCACTACCGGCACGTCCACCGGCTGGATGAAGCGCGACGGCGGGCCTACTTCACCTGGCTACCAGAAGAAATCGAGCAGGCCGGCGGGCCGGGAACAACGCTCGATTTGGCGCGCGGCCGGCATCTGGCCACCCTACGCCGGTTGCCACTGATGTCGGAAGAAGAAAAGCAGGCGGTACTGGCGCGGCTGGGCCGTGGGTTATCGCGCCTTGAGCCCTTGCCGGCTCCGGCTTATCGCCCGGGTCGGATTCCCTTTCGCCTGCACCCACGTACGCCGACCGACACCATCTTCTGGATTGAAACCCGGCTCGAAGATTTTGCGCTCGAATCGCCGTTGCTTGGCATAGAAACATCAAAAACTGCGCGCCGGGGACTTCCAGAGGAAGCGTTTTTGGTCTACCGCATTCCGGAGGGCGGCACGGTGCGTCTGCGTTTGACGGCCGATCTGTTTCACATCCTGCTTGAACTGGAAGCCGGCTACCAGCTTAGTGCAGCGACATTGGATCAAACCTTTGCTCACCTCTCCCTATTTGTCGAACAGATTGTTCAGTCCCGAAACCAGGTGTGGTATGCCTGGCACCCAACGCAGGAAGATCAAATCTACCGCCTTGCCATCGAGACACGCGACCTAGGATTTGGCTATCATCAGGTTCTGTGCATTGTCCCAGAAGACTGAATTCCCGTGGCCAACTTGAAAACTGGCTTTCTGAATCGGAGGCAACGGCAAGCCATGGAAGACCGTTCTGACCGTTTCCTCATCATCGGTGCTGGCCCGACGGGGCTGGTTGTGGCGCGTGCGCTCAAGCAAGCCGGCATTCCCTACGAGCAGGTTGAAGCCGACGAAGATGTAGGCGGCAATTGGCGACATGGCGTCTACACCACCGTTCACATCATCTCTTCCCGGCGGACAACGGAGTTTCCAGAGTACCCAATGCCGGCGGATTACCCTGATTTCCCCAGTCGTAGCCAGATGCTGTCCTACTTGTGCGACTATGCACGTCACTTTGGGTTACGCGAGCAGATTGAATTCCGGCAAGAGGTAACGGCAGCAACGCCCTTGGAGGACTGGTCGTGGCGAGTTCGGTTAGCCAGTGGTCAGGAACGGCGGTACAAAGGCGTCATTGTCTGCAATGGCCACCACTGGGACCGACGCTTTCCAAGCTATCCGGGAACGTTTACGGGCGAATGGTGGCATTCTAAGGACTACCGCCACCCGGAGCAGCTTGTTGGCAAACGGGTGCTCGTCATCGGAGGCGGAAATTCTGCCTGCGATATTGCTTCCGAGGCCGCCCGCGTTAGCATCTGTAGCCACCTCAGCCTGCGCCGGGGCTACTGGTTCCTGCCCAAGACCATGTTTGGCATCCCCACAGTCGAAATCATGCGTGGCTGGATGCCGGTGCCCCTGCAGCGCCTGCTACTTCGCGTACTGCTGCGGATTATCGTCGGAAAATACACCCAGTACGGTCTGCCCGAACCCGATCACCGCATTTTCGAGCGGCATCCCACGGTCAATTCCGAACTGCTGTACTACCTCAAGCATGGGCGCATCCGTCCACGCCCGGACATCGCCCGGCTGGAAGGCCGCCGGGTGCATTTCGTGGATGGTACGTCGGATGAATACGACCTGGTGATTTGCGCCACCGGCTTCTACGTGAGTTTTCCATTTCTGCCGCCCGGTTTGGTAGAGGTCAAGGGCAGCACGGCGCAGCTTTACGCCGGGGTTATACCGCCACGTACGCGCAACCTGTACGTTTTCGGTACAACCCAGCCCCGTTATGGCTTTGGTCCGTTGGCTAGCCCAGCCGCCGATCTATTGGCCCAGCTTATCCGGCTTCAGGATCAAATGCTGCTGCCGCTGAGTGTGGTTCTGGAAATGAGCGGAGAAAAACTTCCGACGACGCATTTGGTCAATCCGCATGCTGCTTTGCGGCGGATGAAGCGCGCTCGTCTCTTCCTACCGTTGCTGGCGCGCCGGGAGCGACGCTTACGAACCTCGCCTCAAGCCTGTGCACTCCCGCTGTGGACGCCGGCGCGCACAGCTTAGCGACGGTCAAAAAACCTCACTGGTCAAAAAGCTCTGGGGCAGCTAAAAGAAGGCTGCCCCAGAGTGTGGCGGCCTATTTAGTTTAGCAGCGGGTAACACCGCTCGAACTAAAAGTTGAACTTCAGAGCAAGCTGAATCTGCCGGGGCGGCGCAGCCAGCGTGGGTGCACCGCTCAACTGGTAGCTAGGGTTGATTTCTATGATGTTGACGCGGTTGAAGGCATTGAACATCTCAAAGATGAACTCCAGATTCCGCGCCGTCACGTCGGCATCCCGCGAGAAATAAAACTTGCGCGCCAGCCGAAAGTCCACCGAGATGAAATTGGGCCCTGTAAAGGCGTTGCGTCCGACATTCCCTAGGAAAGCTGAAACCGGCAGCCCAAAGTTCTGGGGCAGACGGCTGTCAGGCGGCAGAATCAGGAAGCCATTGCGGCGTGGCGACGGGAAACAGGTAAGTCCCGCCGTACCAGGGGGGCAGGAGGTCACAAAATTTGGCCGCGCTGTGGATGCGCTGTTGACCTGGGTTTGATCCACCCCAGTAAGCAGCGTGTAGGGGCGTCCAGCACCGGCTTCAACAATTGGTGCGAATATCCAGTCCGCCAGCAGGAAGCGACCGGGGCCTTCGTTGCGCTTGAAGGGGCTGTTGAAGACGGCGCTGAAGATGAAACGGTGGCGCTGGTCGAAGTTCGAGTTGGAACGGTCAAGGCGAGGATTGCTGTTGTCTTGGGGTTCCTGCAATGTCTGCACGTCGGTCGAATCGTCAATGGCGTGCGACCAGGTGTAGGACGCCAGGAACTGGAAGTTGTTGGAGAAGCGTTTGTTTACGCTAAGCGTCAGGGCGTGGTAAACCGAGCTGCCGGTGGATTCGTAGTTTTTGGTACTGCCAAAGGGCACAAAGGGCGCGCCCTGCAGGCGGGGCAGGTTGAAGCGGTTGGTCAGCGCGGTAAGAAGCTGCTGGGCCTGAGCTACGGGAATGTTCAGTGTGGCAGCAGTGTAGAGCAGATTGGGCCCTGTCCGCCGGAAGTCATTGAAGAGGAAGCGCCCAATTGGTGCGACTTGGGCAGGCAGTCCCGACAACCCCGGCCCCAGGCTGTTGGGCAGAGGATTGTACAGCCCAGCCAGCGGACCTGTACCAAAGAAGCCAATCGTCTGCCCTCCGACGACAATCGGGTTGGTTTGCGCCTGGGCGTTGGCCTGAAGCAACGCCAGGTTCTGCTGGTTGACATTGCGCGGGCGCACCAGTTGCAGCCCGCGAATGTAGCTGTACGTGGCATTGACCGTAATCGTCCGTCCGAGTTGCCGCTCGATGGAGAGGTTGCCTTGTTGGGTGTAGTCAAACTCGAAGCCCCGGTTCAGGTGCAGGGTTTGGGAGGTGATGGGTGAAAACAGCAGCGACCGGATAGGGCCGCCGTTGAAAATCTCGAAGCCCGGATCGAGCGGGTTGTACCGCTGCTGTCCAACCTGGTAGCCGGGCAGGGGCGGAACAGGGATGTTGACCCGTTCATTGCGGAAGATGGCCCCACCACCGAGCAGTCCCGGAAAGACAAGGAACGGTGACTGGGCTCCATCCACCACGTCGGACAGGAAGATCAATCCCGCCAGAGGCGTGCCGTAAAACAGCCCGTAGGCGGCGCGAACGACCGTCTTGCCGTTGTTGAATGGGTCCCAGGCAAAGGCGATGCGCGGTGCAATGTTGTTGTAATCACGGGGAATACCCTGCTGAATACCGACGATTTCCTCTCCGGCGGCAAACAGGTTAGGCATGTTGATGGGGCCGACGTTGCCAGGGCCGGTAAACGGCTCGGGCTGGACAGGGCGAATCTGCTTGGTGTACTGCACGTCGTACCGCACGCCGTAGTTGAAAGTCAGGTTCGGGCGAATCTTCCAGCTATCCTGGGCAAAGACGCCAAGCACCGGATTGTTAAAGCGGCTGTTCGGGTTGCCGACGTTTTGCACATAGGATTCCGGTAGCCCTAGCCCATAAGCCTGGACTCCGCTGAAAGGCGGAAAACCCTGCGCTGCCGGGAAAAGCTGGTTTGGTGGGAAGCCATAGACGCCGCCGAAGTTGACCTCAAACAGGGCGTTGTAGAGCAGTAGGTTGAAGTCAGCACCAAACTTCATGGTGTGGGTGCCGGCAATCTTAGTGAGGTTGTTCGTCACCTGCCAGCGTTTTTCAACGCGCCGGGCAGGTGAAAACGGCTCACGTCCAAAGGAGGCAAAGCCCGGTATTTCGACCCCTACGGTCTGGCCCTGCGGGCCATAGTCCACGCCCCGGCGGGCAAACTGGAAGCGCGACTCATTGATGAGCGTTGGGTTGATAGTAGCTAGGTTCTGAGCGACGAAGGCAATGTCACGGGTGCCTTGGAAACCTGTACGGGTAAATTCATTGAGCGCCGTGGGCTGGTTCTGCCCGTTGGAGGGAATACCTCGTATGGTCGAAGGCGTGACGCTAATCCGGGCGAAGAACTGATGAATATCACTGAAGCGATGGTCAATGCGCAGCGCCGGCAGGAAGGTGCGTTCACGCACCGTGTAGTTGCCTAGCAGCGTGTTCATCGGACGGAAGGCCCCTGTACCTAAGGGGACAGGGGAGTTGACGCCGGGATTAGTAATACCCAGTGCGGCCAGCGTTGGGAAAACGGCTTGGCCGTTGGTTTGGCGTCCGGTCAACCCAACGCTAGCGCCCTCCCGCGCAAGGTAATAGTAGGTGTTGAGTGCCTGAAAGGATGGGTTGGTTAGCAACGCTGTCTGAACCGCAGGCGGGAGCGCCGTAAAGGGAGTACTCAGAGGAATACCGGTTGCTTGGGACAAGCTGGTCAGTGCGGTATTCAAGAAAGCTGCTTGCTGCGGTGTCACTTGAGCAACCTGTCCGCCAATGGGTACGAAAATGCCGCCGGGAAGATTGGACAAGCCTAAGTTGGGTGAGGTTGCTAGCAGGGTCGGTGGCGTAAACGTTGTAAAGCCAAAACCGTTGCGCCCGGTGACGTTGAAACCCGTGCCGTTGAGGGTCTGGGCTTCAAAGGACAGGAAGAAGAATGTCTTTCCTTTGACAATCGGCCCGCCTAGGGTAAAGCCACCCTGAAACCGGGTTTCTGGGTATTCCCGCACGCCCGCAAAAGCATTGTTGGCCGAAAATGCCTGGTCGCGCAGGAAAGCGAAAATGTTGCCGCGTAGCTCATTGCCACCGCCCTTGGAGACAATGTTGATGACTGCCGATGAAGCCCGCCCGAACTCCGGTGCGTAGCTGTTGGTCAGAATCTGGAATTCCTGGACGGCTTCCTGGGAAACGGTTGCCCGTACCCCGTTGACGCCTGAATCCGTGGCATCGGCTCCATCAACGGAGACGTTATTGGCACGTGCACGCTGCCCCCCAAAGTTCAACCCGGAGGTTGGTGCCACGCCCAGCTTGGGCTGGTTGTCGCGTGTTGTGGTCGAAGTCAGTAGCGTAAACCCGACGTAGTTACGGCTGCTTGTGGGTAAGTTATTGATGGCGCGCTGGTTGATGGTTTCTGCTACCGAAGTGCGCGAACTTTCAATGACCTGCGTATCGGCTGTCACCACGATTTCTTCTGTGGTTTCCCCAACGCGCAGGGTAAAGTCGAGTTGCGCCGCTGCCCCAATGGTGAGAATGACGTTGCGGTTGACGGCTTTGGCAAAGCCAGGTGACTCAACCGTAATTTCATACGATCCCGGGGGTAAAGCGATGAACAGGTAGTCACCAACGTTGTTGGTTGTCACTTCGCGGGTAAAGCCCGTGCGCTCATTGCGCGCTATGACCTTGGCCCCAGCAATGACCTTGCCGCTGTCGTCACTGACCGTTCCGCGCAAGTCGGCCGCGTTGACCTGTGACTGGGCAAACGTTGTTGCCGGAAAAAGCAACGAAGGTACCACCAATAAACAGGCGCCAAGGCATAGGCTAAACACTCCCAGGCGCAGATGACACAGCAGCATGCGAATTGACTCCTTTTCTCAGATTGCTCAAAACAAGCGAGTCACTGGGGGCAGATGTAATACGTGTATGGAACATACGTCCTTGTAGAGACGCTTGCCAAACCACGGGCATCCCGGCACTCGATGGGTGAGCAACCGAATTGCCAAAAATACTTGTTTGAGGAAGAAACCATGAGTGTTCAGCTTTCTAGCACGTTGTGTGCATGTGGTGCAAGTCTGCGTCAGGTGCGTCAAGCGGTGCAAAGACAGAAGTTCACCGGGCGCTTTAGCCAGAGCCATTGGTGGCAGAAGTTAGCCGGCATTCTGGTCTATGCAGGGACAAGCTTGGGTTTCTTGGTGTCACTTGAGGCGACTGCGGCCCTGGCCCAAGTAAGTGAAGCACGGGTGACAGAGGCACCACGCTTCTCGAAAGGCTTTGTTGGAGAGGCGCTGCCGCTGCGCGCCGCCGAAGTCGAAAGCCGTGTGCGGGAAGCCTACTTGCGCAACCGTGAAGTAGATGACATTGCTGCTGATATTGACCAGCGTGGAATTGCCTTTGAAATGACTGAGGCGTTTGGGCGCAAGATGCGCTTTCTGCGCGCTGCCCAAGTTGAAAGCGCCCTTTGGCGCGCTGACGAGCGTCGGCAGGCGCTCACCGCCCGCCCCCAACGACCGGCAGCGCTGATGGCCGAGAGCCCGACCGGCCCTGTCTATCGAGAAACACAGCCGTTTATCGAGCAGGTCCGCGCCGTGGTGCAGGCGTATCTGTCGAGCCTGCCGGATTTTACCGTTCGCCAGCGGGTGCAACGTTACTATCGGCTGGGCAGCCAGCCCTGGCAACTCGGCGATTACCTCGAAATTGCCATTGCTTACTCTGCCGAAAAAGGCGAGCGGCTTGACCTTAAGCTGCACAACGGTGTTTCCACCTCGCTGGGGTTGGATGAAGTTGGGGGACTGATCTCGACCGGGCAGTTTGCCGGCTTGCTCAAATCCCTGTTTGACGAAACTTCGCAAACAACGTTTCAGGATGCCGGTACGGTGAGCTTTTCCGGACGGCCCTGCCGTGTGTTCTCTTACGTAGTTGAAACGGCTTACTCCCGGCAGACCTTACAAGTTGGCAAGTCCCGCACCATTGCTGGCTACCGGGGGCGGATATTCGTTGATCCTGAAACCCGGCAGATTGTTCGGCTCGAATCTGAGAGCTTTGACCTGCCGCCGGATTTCCCGGTTTCTGAAGCCGTATCGGTTGTTGAATTCGGTTGGGTCACCATCGGCGAACATGACTACCTGCTGCCGGTTGCTGCACGGGTGGCGCTGACCGACCGCAAGGACCGGATGACCTCCCTCAACTGCATCACTTTCCAGAAGTACGGCAAGTTTGAGACGACCGTGGTCGTTGAATAAGCCCATCAGGAGGCTTCTTCGACCGTCGTGGCCGGGGCTTCCGGGCTGGTGTGTTTCTGCGCCTGCCCGGCTTCCCCGGCGAGGTTGAACGCATAGGCGGCCAGCGGCGGTCCAATGGTTTCAAACACCGCCACCGCACCCAGCACCACGGCCGCGACGCTTGCTGCCTGATCCGGGAACAGTTCCGCCGTGGTGCGCGTCAGCCCGATGGCCATCCCGGCCATCGGGATCAGCAACATACCGCGCGCCACAGCCTTGTTAAGCGCTTCCCGGGTGGCGGCCGCCACGGCCACCACGCCCCCAACCTTGGCCAGACTGCGTGTCACAACCAGCAGGATGACGACCGGCGCCAGCGTGATGAGGTCATGAAGGTGCAGGTTGGCCCCGGCCGAAACGAACAGGACGATGAAGAACAGCTCGAACGATTCACCGAACTGAATCTGCGACACCGTATCTTCCTGTTCGAGGTTTTTGACCACGATCCCCAAAACCAGTGGCGCATACAGTGCCGACAGGTTGAAGACGTTGGCCAACCCCGTGGTGAGCATGACGCCCCCGATGACAAAGGCCAGCCGGTACTGCGTGGCCTCGCGGGTACGGTGGGTCAACACATACACCACCGCCCCGGCAGCGCACCCCAGAATGAGTGAGCCAAAGAACCGGTAGGTTGGCAGGAGCAGAATCTCGCTCCAGCTTTTACCGGAAGAAAACTGCACCAGCGGCAGCAGGGCCGAAAACGCCACGAAGGAAACAACGTTGTTGATGGCGACAAGGGTTTTGGTGGTCTCGGTCACGTCGCCTGACGCGCGCACTTCGTGGGCCACGTGCAGAAGCACGGCCGGAGACGAAGAAACGACAATGGCCGCCACCAGCCCGGCGACCGGCAGGGCAAACCCGGCGATCCAGAGAACACCGGTAATGACAATGATGGTCAGGGAACTCTCGGCCAGCCCCATGACACCCAACGTCACACGCTCCCGCAACAGGGAAAGTTTGAGTGAAAGCCCCAGCCGGTAGAGGATGAGTCCCAAGGCAATGTCCACCAGAATCCTGGACTTGGCCAGGGTGGCCTCGTCGAGGACAGCCAGCCCGCTGGGTCCGAAGAGCAGTCCGATGAGCATAAACCCCGTGATACTTGGCAGCCAGGGGAAACGATGGGTCACGTAGCCCCCCAGCGCGCCCAGAATGAGCAGTAGGCCAAAGACGGTTAGCGTATCGAAGGTGATGGGCCAGGTTGGGAGAAAGTTCATAGTGTTGTTTGGTTTACCTCTGTTTTTGGTTTAGTAGAAACAACGAGGGCCTGCTTAGACGTTGCTTAGCTTGCTCTGTGATGGTTTCACGGCCTAGAAACCTGCCGCCGAGGAGGGCTGTACTTTGCTGTCCTGGGAATTGTGGCTGGCCATAGTGCCACAACTTGAAAAGATGCCCTCTTTGATGAGGGTAGTACTGAAGGCATTCTGAAGGTTAGCAGGTAGAGTGGCATAGGTGAATGCTATCCGTTAGGACTTGCCTCACGCAGACACTGAGTTCAAAGGATACCTGGGAAAATGCTCAAGCTTATTTGCCAGATAAACAAACAGTGGGGACCGGCTCATTGCTTTGGCCCGTGCGCGCTGCGGTCGTAAACGGCACCTGACTTGCTGCCATCAGTGTGCGAAGAGTTCTGCGCGTGTGGAATAGGTAGCGGGTGGTTGGCAGGTTGTGATGAGAGGGTTGTTGAGCACCTAACACCATCCCTTGCCCGGTTGCCTAGACACGGCGCTCGGTTACAGAGTGTGGAGTCCCGGTATTTCTCTACATCACCGGTGCTATGGGCTGGCACAAGTAGCAAAAAAGCGAAAGAGCGGTTCTGAAAAACAAAACCAGCGAGCAACGCAACCGATGCTAATGCTCTCTGCTGTTCGCAGCCAAGGCTGTTTCAAATGCAGATTTTCGTTGCCCTTTGCCCGGACATAGCCCAAAAATAGGGCCTATCGGAAATCCCTACTAGTACTTGACAGCAAGTCTCTTGCCGGCAATATGCCCCATCCTGTCGTTGACGCCATTCGGAACGGCGCTGCTCCTCGTGCTGCAAGGTTGGCTGCTGCCAACGGTCTGTTGCCGTTGGCTCCGGACGACGCCCTGCTGGTACTGTCCGTCTTAGCCCAGGATAGTGACGAAGAAATTCGTACCGCAGCCCGGGCTTCCGTCACAAAGCTCGATCCCGCTGTTGTCTTGCCCATTGCCCGTGATGACCACACTGACCCGGCCGTGTTGGCATTGCTATGTACAGCCGCTAGTGATCCATCGATTACCGAGGCGGTCGTACTAAACCGCTCAACGCCGGATGCGGCTGTTGAAGCGCTGGCACTCAAAACAACCAATCCCCACATTATTGAGGCGTTGACCATCAACCAGCAGCGTCTGATTCGCTGCCCGGCCCTTATTGAAGCCATCCTGCACAACCCACACCGGACGCCAGAAGCCGAGCGCCGTGCGCGGGAGGTCAAGACGGAGTTCCTCGAAAAAGAATTCGGCCGCCGTCAGGTTGCCGGTGAGCGGGCAAGCACTGCCTCTGCGCTCAAATCTGCTGCCGAGCTTGTTCCAGAGGCTTTTGCTGAACCTTCACTGAGTGCTTCCTCCGGTCTGTCAGCCGCACCACCAGCAGCACCTCCGCCGGTGGCGTCGCCGGCCTCCTCAGCCGCGCCGCCGGCAGCAGTGAGTTCTCCGCCGCCCGTTGCTGCCGGTGCCCCATCAGGGCCGGCAAAGCCGCTCAAGCTCTCTAAGTCGCCTCCTGTGGCGATGATTCAGCAGGGGAAGGCTCCGCGTCCGGCTAAGCTGATGGTAGCGCAGGGGAAACTCCCGCTAGCGCCAGAAGACCTGCTGTTTGCCCAAGTGCTTCTGACGAGCGATGCCGATGCGGAAATTGCTGAAGCCGCCCGTGCTTCGCTCGCCACGCTGGATTACAACGCCCTGCAACCGGTTGTACAAAACCCGGAGACCCCAGAAGAAGTTTTACACTACCTGCTCCTGCGCCCCGATCTGCCCGAACGTTTTGGCGAGCAGTTGCTATTACATCCGGCGCTGCCAGATGAGGCGGTGCTTGCCCTAGCAAAGCAAACAACCAGCGGGTATTTGCTAGAGACCATAACCATCAATCAGCAGCGGCTGATCCGGTTGCCAGCTCTGCTTGACGCCATTCTGGAAAACCCGGCAAGCACGTTTGAAGCCAAGCGCAAAGCACGTGAGGTCAAAACCGAGTTTTTCGAGAAAGAACTTGGCGCTGAGCGGATTGCGCGCGAACAGAAAGCGCGGGCAGCAAAATTTGCCGCCATTCTCGACATGCCGCCTATGTCAGACGAGGCCTTTGAGGCGGAGTTTCAGTCCGTCCTGGCCAGTTTCGAGGCGGAAGTGGGACAGACATTCTCGGATGAAGAACCTAGTGAAGCCGATGCGGATGCAGAGTTTGAGGCGATGCTCGCTGCCGTCAGAAGCGAAGAAGGGGTTGATTTGCGCCTGTCTGCCGATCCGAAAACCAAAGAGCGGCTTTCCATCTACCAGGCGCTAGCGCGGATGTCGGTCAAAGAACGTATCTTCGCTGCCCTCAAAGGCGGGCGCGATGTGCGAGCCATTCTCATTCGTGATTCAAATCGCATGGTCAGCACGGCTGTGATCAAAAACCCGCGCATTACAGAAGCTGAAGTCGAGGCCATTGCCAACATCAAGGGGATTAGCGAGGACGTACTGCGTCTGATTGCAATGAACCGGGCGTGGGTCAGCAACTACGCCATCATGCACAACCTCGTGCGGAATGCACGTTGTCCCCTCAACTTCAGCATGCAGTTTATTAACCGACTTCAGAGCCGGGACTTGGTCAACCTGGCCAAGAGCAAATCCATTCCCGATGCTCTGCGCCAGGCGGCCAATCGGCTGATTGCAAAGCGCCGTGAGACTGGCGGGTGATGGGAAATGCCTGACCGGCCCGCTGTGCCAGCACTTCCCTCCGGTTAATCGGCTTGGCATTACCCATAAGTGCCTGTTGAACACCAGTGTGGCACTCAGGCGCAATTTCGCTGGTGATAACTGTTTCATCGAAGCGGAAATGCCGTCGCGGTTTCTCGAAAGGCGATTGACGGCCGGGTTTTGATTCACATTGTTGGCCACAATCGGTTCTCCTGAGTGAGAAAATAACACTGCCTGCATCGCGGGCAGACGCGGACGGCGAAAGGATGTGCTGTAATTTCCGCAACCGTGTAGTACAGCAAGCCTCGCCGGGATCGGCGGCGGGGTTTTCGTTTATTTTGGCGCAAAAATGGCTGAGTGCAGTTCTCGCCTAAGCGGGTTGCAGCAGGTCAGGAGCGGGAAGGTTAAGAAACTCTTAACCTGCTAGGTCTTGCATTTTTGTCCTTTCCATCGTTTTCGATAACGGAGTCAAATTCACCTTACTCTAAAAAACGACCTATGCCGCTCCAAAACCTTTCGGCGATCAATCACCCAGCGCGAACGCGCATTTTCCAAGCGCTCAACGGCGTCGAACCCTCCATCAATCAACTGGCGCGCGCCCTGCCTGACATTCCCAGGCCTTCGCTTTACCGGCATGTCCACAAAATGCTCGATGCAGGCGTTTTGCAAATCGCGCTGGTTCGCTATCTCATTCGCTATGTCAACGGCATTGAAGAGCGCTTTTACAGCGCAGTGGAGAGGTTGATCGACCCGGCGGAGGTCTAAAAACTGGCTGGAACAATTCGCCGACCGTGTGTGGCTGTACGGCTCTTCCGTCACGCAAGACCTGGCAAGTTATGTTACATCCTGAAGCTGGAGAACCCAATCTGAGCAACATCCTTGCCCGCGACCACTTACGCCACCGAGCAGGAGTTTATGCAGGCGCGTCAGGCGCGCTACGACCTTTTGGAGATACTGCAAGCTACACCACCCGCCGAAGGGTGGCACCAAACACCGTATTTTCCTCATGGGGCGCGCTGCGGGTGGCTCTGATGACAGAAAACCCAAGCACAAATTCAGAGTGAATCCTTTTACCAGGAGTTTCCAATGTCCAAAAATGTCTATCTTGCTTTGGCTGACCAGGGGAAAAACGCCTGGTGGCGCTATGGAGTGGGGATTGTCCTCACCCTGGTGATATGGATGGTAGGCACTGCGTTCCTGACCTTTCCTTTTCTAGATGCCCCCGATTCTATCGCCGCATTTGCAGTGAGCTTGCTGACCTTTGGCTTGTGTCTGCTCGGAGTTTGGCTGGCGACCGCTTGGCTGCACTGCCGTCCATTCGGCTCGCTGATTGGCCCTAGCGGGCGGTTGAATGGGCGGCGTTTGTTGCTCGGCGCAGGCATTTGGGCCGGGCTGGTTGTCCTGGTTACGCTCGTTAGTGTGACTTTTATGGGTGTTCGCTATAGCTTCAATGCCAACTTCTTGCAGGGTTGGCCGTATTTGCTGGTGGCAGTGGTTTTGATTCCGCTGCAAACCAGCGCAGAGGAGTTCTTCTTTCGTGGCTATTTGCTGCAGGGCGCCGGGCGGTTGACGAAAAACTGGCTGGTTTTGAGCATCTTCAACGGCATGCTGTTCACCCTGCCGCATCTAGCCAACCCCGAAGTCGAACACAATAGTTTCCTGCTCAGCGTTCTCAACTGGTTTTTGGTCGGCGCGGGCTGGACGCTTATCACCCTGCGCAGCGGTTCGCTGGATTACGCGCTCGGCATCCACGCCATCAACAATTTGCTACTGACCGTACTTATCGGGTATGAGGGCGGCTCGCTGCCCCCGATTGCCCTTTTCGTGACCCAGGGGCAAATCACCATGTATGACATTGTCGCCCTCTTCGCCGCGCTGGCAGCGGCTTACTGGCTCATTTCGCACCTCGAATCACGCTTCGAAAAGGACGCGGTGAGCGCCTGACAATAAAGAACGTCTTGAAGGTTTTGCCGAAGAACTCGTCGAAACCTTCAGGACAGTTTTTCACATCAGAACGGATTGCTGCTTGTAAATAACCCTCGACTGAAGTCGAGAGTTGTTTACAACTTCCAGTCAAGCCTCGCTTCATGACAGCATCAACCGGCTTCAGAGCCGCGACCTCGTCAACCTGACCAAGAGCAAGTCCACCCCTGACGCCTTGCGGCAGGCCGCCAACCGGTTGGTCGCCAAGCGCCGTGAGACCGGTGGATAATGTTGATGCTCTTCCTGGCCGGAAGGCAGGGAAGAACTACGGCAGCAGGGGCGAATGGCCATTCGCCCCCACACGGTGGGGCTTGTCGTACCGGGTCAGACCGTGATGGCATTGCCACGGTAGATGCGTGATAGGTAGCGGCTCTGTTCTGGCTCGGGGGCAGGGGCAGCCGCTAGCAAAACAGCATCCACAAAACGCTCAAGCTCCTCGCGCTCTTCCCGTTCGTTGCGTGGCTCTTCGACTCGTGCCCGCCGTGTCAGGTCTACTTGGTTGACCGTCGGATAGTGGGTAAACCGCTCGCATTCCACAGCAAGCGTTGCCGTTAGTGCGTGCAGGGTCGTTTTGACAAATAACGCTAGGGCAAACTCTTCGCGCGAGGAGTTGCGCGAGGTCTTGGGCGTGACAAGCACAATTTGCGACTTGTCTTGCAGTGCCGCCTTTTTCGCCACTCGGAAGTGATGAGTGATATGGGCCTCAACAAGCTGCTCGAAGTCTTTCTCGTTGAGTACCCCACGCCAGTCGTCTGTCGCGGCCAGGGGCTTGAGCGGCAGCGGATCAAAGGGGGTGGAAACAATGACATCCAGGCGCCCAAACCGCCGAATGAGGTCGTCCATAGCCGCCTCGATGTTGGCGCCACCGCTGAAAATGTGCAGGTTATTGAGCCGCTGGGCAGAGAAGTAGTGCCGTAGGGAATCTGCCCGCTCGGCCGTCTTGGTCAAGATAATACAGTTGCGGACGACGAGCTGGATCGCAAACGCTCCCACCAGCCACCGGAGCTCTTCCTCCAGATAGTCGCCGATAAGCAGGACATTTTTGCGCCGCAGTTCAAGCAGGTCTTCATTGCGCGGCAGTCCGTAGAACTCTCCTTCTGTCACTGTTCGGTCAAACTTCAGCCCACCTGACGGGTGTAGCGTTTCGCCACTGATGTTCGGATCAGAGAGGTAGAAGACCGTTGCAATGGCAATTTCTTCCTCGGTGGGCATCCGCTTGAGATTCAGCATTGTCAGAATACTTGACTGCACCCGCTCGGCTTCCCTTTCGATCTCTTTTGGGTCAAAAAACGGGTCAGGCGGCTCGGGTAGCTCTTTGAGGAAGGCGAGGGTGAAGGCTTCCCGGTCTTCGACTGACATCAGGTATCCCCCTTCAAAGAGCCGGTGGAGCAGTTTTTCGGCAATCTTACGTGTCATCAGGTAGTGCGTATCAGAGTGGTCGGCGTTGGCCGGACCGGTACGCAAATGGGCAATAAGGCGCTGCACCGTCTCCGGTGGGTGCGCTGCCAATACTTCGTCAAAGTGATTGCGCACCAGTGCAGCTAGGGTGTCCTTGACGGCCTGACCTTCTCGCCAAGCGCGAATGACGGCATCGTGGATGTCATTCAAACGCTTGTTTTCGAGGATGAGCCGGGCGCGCCGGACATATAGTCCCGGCCGGGAGCCTTCCCCACGCAGCCGCCTACCTTCAACTGGACCTGGGGAAAGAGCATTGATTTGGATTTCGGGGCCTAGATGCCGTGCCAGAATCTCGGCCAACGCCCGCTGCCCGGCCTTGGAAACGGCATAGTCGCTGCGGTTAGGGTAGGCAACGGCCACATACTTCTCGCCGCCAAAGTACGAGCTGACGTTGAGAATGTAGCCCGCGCCCTGCTTTTTCATCAGCGGTGCAATTTTATAGATGAGTGAATAGTTGCTAATCAGGTTTGCCTTGAGCGTGTGCCGCCAGGCTGCCAAGGGTAAGTCCACAACCATTTCCTCGGCCCCGGCAATGCCGGCATTATTGATGAGGAAATCAATGCGTCCGAACTTGTCTACGGCAAATTTGACCAGCCGCCCCAGGGCTTCTTCGTCGGCTACGTCAATACCGGCAAGGGTTTCAACCCGGGTTTCCGGCTGCGGATAACCAACAGCAAACAGTTCAGCCACGATGTCGCGCTTGATCGCCGCCAGACGTTCAGCATCCCGGGCGGCGAGGACAACCTTGGCGCCAGAAAGCGCCAGGTAGTGGCCAATGGCGCCGCCAATACCGGCGCTGCCTCCGGTAATGACGGCGACCTTGCCGATGTGCAAGCCAAGCAGGGTGCGGGCAATATCGCGCGGCAGTTCGGTTTTGCCGGTGGTACGCTGAATGCTTTCAGGAACGTAGAGGTTGAGTTCGTCAAAGATACGCACGCGGTTGGCCAGGGTAGCCACCCAGTCGGCCGTGAACTTAAGATTATCTGGCTCGGCATTGGCATAGCGTACTATCTGGTTGGCTCGTACAGCAAAGCGGCGTGTACCGGCTGCTACCTGAAGCTCGTCTTCGTGTCGCCATACCCGCAGCAGTTGTTCTACAGCGGCGCGGTAGATGTCTTCAAAAGCGTTGGTGGCTCCGTCGTGCTCGTTGGTCAGGAACAAGACATTGACCGGTTCTTGGAGTTCGTTTTCGGCATCAAACTCCAGCAGGAAGCGTGAGAGTTGCGCCGCAAAAGCCGTCGTACCCAGAATGGCTTCCTCTATGAACTGACGGATCATGTCCGGTTCGTCCGGGATAAGCTGTGCGCCATAGTAGCCAGGGCCGTGTGCCGGAAAGACGATCACCGTATCCAGGCGGTGGTAGCGTTCCCGGATGAGATCGAAAACGCTGGCAACCGAACCTTGTCGTAGAGGATCGAGCCACGTGACGGCAATGCTATGGTTGAGCCCGCGGCTTTCGAGCTGGGTTTTGGCAAGGTTGACGGCTTCTGGCTGCCGGAAAGTCAAAATGACCGAAGCGCCATAAGACTGCTGGCTGGCAGCAATGGTCACAGCCTCATGGACCTGCTCACCCCCCACAATGAGCACGACGCGCCGGCTGAGATCAATCAAACGCTGGTCGGGCCAGGCTGTGAGCTTGGTACGGCTCTGGGCTTTGACCTGCATGCCGTGTGTAATCTCAAAGTTGTGCCCTGAAATAGCCGCCGATTCATCTGAGCCGAGAAACACAATGACATGAGCAACGTCGGCCTGTGTGGGATAGCACTTGGTCGGGGCTTCGCCCCCGCGCGCCCGCGCCAGGATCATAATGTCGAAAAATTCCTGCGCCGTCGTCCCTTCAGGAACGCCCTTGAGGCGGTCCATTGCCCCAAACACGTTGCGAATCCGCTCAGAATCAATCGGGCCGGGAAAGACCGTATTGACCCGTATGGCGCGGTCGGTTGTGCCAAGCTGCTTGGCCAGTCCCAGGGACAGGGCATTTAGCGCCGACTTAGGCACGACGTAGGGAATCCGTCCGTAGTAGTTCGTCCGGGAAAAGATCGTGGAGACGTTGATGATGCTAGCTCCGACCCGCAGGTAGGGCAGGGCAAGCCGTGTTAGATGCCACGGCATCCCCAGCAGGTTGGCCGCCGATTCGCGCATGGTTTCTGTTTCGGCAAACCCTTCGGCCGCCAACTGGGACAGGTCTTCGGAAGTAAAGGGAATCCGAAACAGGGGCTGCTTGGCTCCGGCTGAGCCGGCATTGTTGATAAGCACATCCAGCCCTCCCCAACGGGCTGCAATGGCTTCAAGCGCCGCTTGCATGGCGGAAAGGTCGGTAGCGGTGAAAGCTACTGGCAGGATGTCATCGCCGGGGAAGCCTTCGGCAATCAGTGCGGCGCGGAATTGCTCGGCGCGTTCCCGGGAACGGCTGGAAATGGCAACACGTGCTCCTTGGCGCAGGTACATCCGCGTCACAACGCTGCCAATACCGCCGGCAGCACCGGTAATGAGCGCAACTTTCCCGTTCAAACGCATGGTTTCACGTGGTGAGGCAGACGCAGCCAAAGCCTTCCGGCGGTGGTTTGCGCTGACCTCGGTTCGGATCGTTTCAGTTGCCGTTATGGATAAGCTGATTTTTGCTACGCGAGATTTCAGCCATTTTGGCCTTGAAGTTCACCAACTCACGCTGTAGCTCCGGGTTGTCTGTAGCCACAATCTGTACAGCAAGAATCCCAGCATTTTTAGCGCCTCCAATCGCTACCGTGGCCACAGGGACACCGACTGGCATCTGGACAATCGAGAGCAACGAGTCCAGTCCGTTGAGCGCCTTTGAGGGAATGGGAACACCAATGACCGGGAGAGGTGTCAGAGACGCGACCATACCCGGTAAGTGCGCCGCACCACCGGCGCCGGCAATGATGACTCGAAGCCCCCGCATGTGGGCCGTTTCAGCATACATGAACATGTCACGTGGAGTTCGGTGGGCAGACACAATCCGCATTTCGTGAGGAATACCAAACTCACTGCAAATCGCGGCCGCATCCTTCATTACCAGGTAATCGCTGTCGCTCCCCATGATGATGCCAACGGCAGGAAGCTCATGTCTGGCCATGTTTTCCTCCGCTTACGTGTTCCTCGGTCTTGGAACGGTATTTTTTCAACTCCAGCTTGGCGATGGTTTCCCGATGGACTTCGTCAGGGCCATCGGCTAGGCGCAGGGTACGCGCCTGCGCCCAGGCGTATGCCAATCCAAAGTCGGCGCAGACACCGGCGCCGCCGTGCGCCTGAATAGCACGGTCAATAACTCGCAGCGCCATGTTGGGGGCAACGACCTTGATCATGGCAATCTCGGCGCGCGCAGCTTTATTGCCATAGCGGTCCATCATAGCCGCTGCATGCAAGGTCAACAGCCGGGCCTGATCGATCTCGATGCGTGAGTCAGCAATCGCCGCCCGGAGGACACCTTGTTCGGCAAGAGACTTGCCGAAGGCAGTACGGGTCAATACCCGCCGACACATGGCTTCCAGCGAGCGTTCAGCTAGTCCAATCAGTCGCATACAGTGGTGAATGCGGCCGGGACCAAGTCGCCCCTGGGCAATCTCAAAACCGCGGCCTTCCCCAAGCAAGAGATTACTGGTAGGCACTCGAACATTATCGAAGATGATCTCGGCGTGGCCATGGGGTGCGTCGTCGTAGCCGAAGACATCCAGCATACGGACGACTCGAACCCCGGGCGTCTCCATCGGAATAAGCAGCATGGAGTGCTGCTGGTGCTTGGGGGCGTCTGGGTTGGTTTTGCCCATGAAGATAATGAGCTTGCAGCGTGGATCGCCGGCTCCACTTGTCCACCACTTCCGGCCGTTGATGACATAGGTGTCACCGTCACGCTCGATACGCGCAGCGATGTTGGTGGCGTCTGAACTTGCTACGTCTGGTTCGGTCATGGCAAAGCACGACCGAATTTCGCCAGCCAGAAGTGGTTCGAGCCACTGCTTTTTTTGTTCCGGCGTGCCGTACCGTACGAGCACTTCCATGTTACCTGTGTCCGGGGCTGAGCAGTTGAACACTTCCGGCGCCAGAAACGATCGCCCCATAATTTCGCACAGGGGAGCATAGTCGAGATTGCTCAACCCAGGGCCGTATTCACTATCCGGCAGAAACAGGTTCCACAGACCGGCGGCTTTGGCTTTGGCCTTGAGGGTTTCAAGAATGCGCGGCGGCTGCCAGCGTGGGCCGGCAGCAAGCTCGTCCCGAAACGTGGCCTCGTTGGGATAGATATACTCATCCATAAAGGCCAGCAGGCGTTCGCGCAGTTCAAGAGCTTTAGGTGAGAACTCAAACATAACCTAGACCAGAATACGTACAATCCACTCTGCGACGCAGGCTGGTTTATCGGCGCCCTCCAGTTCCACGGTGCAGTTGAGTGTGAGGTCAAGGCCGTTATCGAGCGACTTGACATGGGCAATAGCAAAGCGTCCACGGATGCGGCTTCCGGCCGGAACCGGCGTGACGAACCGCACCCGGTTGAGCCCATAGTTGAGCGCTAGCCGCGCCCCTTCGAAATGCAGGCTTTGCTCTACCAGGTGTGGGATCAGCGACAGCGTCAGGAAGCCATGCGCAATAGTGGTTTTGAAGGGGGATTCGACGGCCGCCCGTTCGGGATCGCAGTGAATCCACTGGGTGTCACCGGTGATTTCACCAAAGCTGGTGATGCGCGCCTGGTCAATGGTGAACCAGTCGCTGACGGCCAGTTCCTGACCGGCTAGGGCGGAAAGCGACGCGAGTGAAAAAGACGTAGGCATGGGACGTAAAAACCGCAGGAATTAACGTGGGGTATTTCTTCCATGCAACCACTATTTTGTGCGTTTGCCAACTGATTCAGCAGTCTCTTCCCGCTGTTTCCCAAAAGCGAATGGTTACGAAGTTGCTGTGGCTAAGCGGCGACGGTAAACCGCTCATACCACCACTGCTGCCAGTGTGGACGATAGCGGTGCAACAGCCAAGCAATAAGTGGCGGTAGCAAGCAAGCTACAAAAAAAGCCAGCACAACCAGCAGGAAGCGACCTCCAAAAAACTCATTGGCTAGCCGGCTGAAATCCATCCAGTGGCCGCCACCCTTGGCGTCTTCGTAATCGAGGCGCGCGGCCTGGCTGGTCAGCAGCTCAAAAGCAAAGCGCAGGTCATAAAACTGGATGTAAAACCCGGCAAATGCATAAATGGGACGTTCCAGCTCATGGACAAGTGAGCTGCCGCTCCACGCACGGTAGAGAAACACGGTGGCAAATAGCAGTTCACCGCCGTGCCCCATAGCGATGACAATCGCCTCATGCCAGGATGTGGCGGCTGTGATGAAGTAGGCTCCGGTGATTCCAGCGAGCACAAGCAATGTCCCGGGATTGCGGCGGAAGACAAAACCCAGCCAGGCGAGGGCAACCAGCCAGAGTCCAATCAGTAGCCATTGCCGCTCCTGGTGGATGGTCACGCCTCCACCGTACGTGAAGTCAAACGCCGGGATTGAAGGATACCCATAGAGCCAGCCGGCTAGGGTATGTCCGAGCTCGTGCACCAAGGTCACAAGTGGGTGCAGAACATACGAAACAAAGGCAAAAGGAGGTAGGAAAACGACGGCTGCTGCCAGCCCAGCTCCGCCCAAGATTGACTGGTAGCCCTGCCTATCCACCCGTTCGACTTCTAGTGGCGGCCGCCAAGCTTCCAGATGTGCCCACCCTTGGGGCAGTGGACGCCCACAGCGGACGCAACTGGTCTGGGTCAACGGCTGACGAAGCTGACAGTAGGGGCAAGTCTGATATTGCATTGGGCGAGTTCAAAAATGCCTAAGTGGGTAGGCAGTGGCATGCGAAACGCGCTGGTTAGCATTAGGTATGATGACATGCCCACCCGCAGGCGGCAATACCGCGCCCAGAAGGCCAGCCAAGAGGTTGCTTCGAGGCTTGTCTGCACCACTTTCATTGAGAAAAAGCCGGATTGCGTTTGCCAAACGGATTCGATACGCTCGCTTGCTTCATTTGCTGCGTGTTGCAGAAACCACTTTTGGGTTGAGGTGTTAGGATCCTCAATGGCGCAATCGGAAGTATCTGCTACAAGCTCTGTGTCTCAGTCCAACCGGCGACGCACTCTGTTGATTGCCATCATCTGCTTTCTTGGCTTTGTGATGGTGCTGGCATATTCACTTCCTTCGCGCGCGCCTTTTGGGGCAAGCGGCCCTAAGGCGGTACAACCTGTGCCGGATGACACGGTTATTGCCCGCGTCGGAAACCGAACGGTAACGGCCAAGGAGTACACCGACTCGCTGAAAAATCTTGTTGCTATGTACCGCCGATACACTGAGCAACTGATGTCCGGCGGGGGTAGCTTCCCGGTGACCATTCAGCAGTTGCGCCAACAGGGCAGCGACCGGGCTATCTTGCAGCAGTTGGTGCGCCGGCGCGTCATCGAGCTCGAAGCCGAACGGCTGGGGCTGGTCGCCACCGAAGGGGAGCTTCAGCAGCGGTTGCGGGAACAGTTCCGCGATGAAAATGGACGCTTCATCGGTGTGGAAAAGTACAAAAAGCAACTGGCCCGCATGGGCACCAACTACGTGGACTTTGAGCGCGACCTAGCCTACACCATCACCGAGGAAAAGCTACGCAACTTCATCACCAGCGGCATTCAGATTTCACCCAAAGAGGCTGAGGAGGAGTACCGGCGGCAGAACACCCGCTTCGAGCTGAGTTACGTGGTACTGCCGGCTGCTGATTTTGAAAAGGAAGTCGGCGAGCCAACCGAAGATGAACTGCGTGCCTATTTTGAGGCACACAAGGAAGACTTCCGCCCGACAAAGGACCGGCGCAAAGTGCGCTACATCTACATCAGTCAGGATAAAGCCGCAGAAATTATCCCGGTTTCTGACGAAGAACTACGCAGGGAATACGACCCGAACAGGCATGTCAAGTCAATTCGGGTCAGCCAGATTGTCCTGAAAGTTCTTACGCCCAAGGACGAAGACAAGGTGCTTCAGAAAGCCAATGACCTTGTGGCGCGTGCGCGCGGCAAGGAAGGTGCACCGCCGGAAGATTTTGCCGCGTTGGCACGGGGTAACTCTCAAGACCCGGCTACGGCAGTCAAGGGCGGTGATTTGGGGGTGGTCGAGCGAGCCAACGTCAAACCTGGCGATGCTGTCGAGGCGGCATTCGATCTCGGCATCGGGGAAATCAGCGAGCCCATCCGGCGAGGTAATGCCTTTTACATCTTCAAGGTGGTTGACCGTACCATTAAGTCGTTTGAAGAAGCCAAGCCAGGACTGCTGGCCATCGTGCGCAACCGGCTATCCTATGCCAAAGCATCACAGCTTGCCGATGAGGCTGTGTCGCTGCTTTCCCGGACGCGCAACTTTGATGAAACAGCAGCGGCCATTGCAACCAAGCTCAATCTCAAACCAGAAGATGTCAAACGCGAGACCCCATTTTTTGCCCCCGGCGACGACGTGCCCGACATTGGCAGCAATCCGTCGTTTGAGGAAAAAACCTCAGCTTTGACCGAGCCGAACGAGGTCGGCGAGAAGGTCGGCATCCGGGGCGGATTTGCAGTTCCCCAGCTTGTGGAAATCAAAAAGCCCGGCGATCCGGTTCTGGACGAGGTACGCGACAAGGTGGCGGCCAAGGTCAAACAGGAGAAAGCCCTGCAGAAAGCCTACGACCGTGCCAAAGAACTCATTGCTGCGGCGAAAAATGCCGCCGGGCTAAAGGCTGCTGCCGAAGCCAGAAAGCTCAAGGTCCAGGAAATCAAGGATTTCAACGACACGGCCTACCTGGACAACAAATCTTTCCCGGCCGCCTTCCCGAATGCCGAAAAGGTCAAGGTTGGCGAACTTATTCCCATGCCGCTGTATGCTGCTCGCAATGCCGCACCGACGGTGGCCGTTGTAGCCGTGACTGCGCGCAAGGATGCCGACTTGACGAAATTTGCCGAGCGGCGCAAGGAAACCATGGATCGCCTGCGTGGCGACCGCGCCAACAATCTCTTTGAGACCTATATTGACAGCGTCAAAGCGCGCCTGAAGGAAAGCGGACAGCTCCGGGTGGACCGGGCGCTGGCAGAGCGGGTAGTCGTTGCAGCCGCCGCCAATGAAGCCCAGGTGGAATAACTCCGACACGATTTAGGGATGCTGTTGCGCGCAGGTTTGGGGATGCGGCTTGGAACACTGGAAACTGCGACGCGCTTTGTCACACCCCGCGCCTATTTGCTGGAACGGCTGAGGCAGCGACCGTTCCGACCTGACCCGCGTTTGGCCAGTCCTCACGTGCAAACCATTTTGGGATCGGTGCTACCCCGCCGCTCACCGCTTGTCAACCAAACGGGACAAACCCGCACGTTTCAAACCTGCCCGGATACGGCCGTAACGGCTGTTTGCCACTGGCAGCCGGGATGTGCCCCGGCTGAGCGTCCAACCGTGCTGCTGCTGCACGGCATGGAGGGATCAGTGGAGTCAAGCTACATGCGGGGCATAGCGGAGAAGGCCCTGCGGGCTGGCTTTCACGTCATTCGTCTCAATACCCGCACATGCGGCGGAACTGAGCATCTTTCGCCGCATCTTTACAACGCTGGGCTGACAGAGGATGCCCGTGCGGTCATTACAGAGCTAGCTACACGGGATGGGGTAACGGACCTCTATGTTGTCGGGGTTTCTCTTTCTGGCAACGTCGTCCTACGTTTAGCTGGTGAATACGGTGGTCGGGCTCCGCGGCACGTACGTGGTGTTGTTGCCATTTCCCCCTCTGTCGATCTCGCAGCCTGTGCTGCAGCTATTGAGCATCCTTCCAACTGGTTATACCACCGGCGCTTTGTTGCAAGCTTGAAGAAGCGGATGAAACGCAAAGCCACCCTGTTTCCAGATCGGTATGATGCCAGTCGGCTACCACGCATTCGCACCATCCGCGAATTTGACGAAGCTTACACGGCTGTGGCTGCCGGCTATGAAAGCGCTGCCGACTACTACTATCGAGCAAGTGCCCTGCGAGTAGCGGGGGCCATCCGGTTGCCGACGCTCATTATTCACGCCCAAGATGATCCCCTCATTCCGGCGGCTCCGTTACAAGAACCGGCCTTTGCTGACAACCCTTGCATTGCTGTACTGATGACCGAACGCGGCGGCCACGTTGGCTTTCTTGCCGTGCCCCAAGAAGGGGAAGACCGCTATTGGGCCGAACACCGCGTCGTGGATTTTGTCCAGGCTTTGGATGTCATGTGGCGACGATAATCCCGGCAGCCGAAATGTCCTATGTCCGCTCGCAATCCTATGTTGCCCGATGCACTTGCCACACTTCTACCTGCAACACGAGTGGATGTTTTCCTGCGACGGGCGCTGGTTGGGCAGCCCGTCTCATGGGAAGCTGATCTTTCCTTGCCGGAGGTCATTGCCAGTCTCCATCTCCACCGAATCGGCCCGCTGCTGTGTGCACAGCTATCGCCAAACGTATGGACAACTCTGCCCGGTGAGTTACAAACGTGGCTGAAAAATAGCGCACGTGGGCAAGTCCTTCTCGATCTTCAGCAGACTTTGGCCCTTCAGGAACTGCTTCCTCGGGCGCAGGCACGGGGCATCCGGGTGCTTTTGCTCAAGGGGGTGCCTGTTGCCTATCGGTACTATCTAGAACCACACCAGCGTGTCAAAACGGACGTAGACGTGCTGGTTTGCCCGGCGGATGTCCCTGCCTTCATCACCTTGCTCGAAGAACTGGGTTACACGCGCTCGGTCGGCATTACCGGAAGGCTTGTGAACCGCCAGACCACATTGGTGCGGGGTGAGGTGGCCCTTGACGTTCACTGGAGCGTTGCCAATACCGCGCTCTTTACCCATGTGTTGGCATTTGAGGCTATGTGGCGCGACCGGACGCCGCTTGCTGAGCTGAGTCCGGCGGCGTACGCCCCCTCAGTCGAGGACATGTTCCTACATGCGTGTTTTCACCTTGCGCTGCACATTAGCTATGAGTTTGCGCTTATCTGGCTTTACGACATTCACTTGATGGTTTCCCAGTGGACGCCAGAGGCGTTAGAGCAGTGTTTGCTCCGTGCCCAGCAGTTGCGGATTGCGCGTGTGTGTTTGGCTTGCCTTGCCCTATCTCGCGCCTGGTTTGGTACGCTGTATGCCGACGATTTCTGTGCTAAAGTCGCGCAGCAGGCATCCTCTGAGCCGTCCGTGCAGTTGCTGACGCAGCATCTGAGCCGTTGGCAACGCCTCCGTTTAGAACTGCAAGCCCTTTCTTGGCGAGAACGAGCATTGCTGGTCCGGGAGATGCTACTGCCATCGTCAGAGTATCTCCGACAGCGCTACGGTGATACCACCACGTGGTTGCCCTGGCTGCACCTAAAGCGCTGGCTCGGAAGGCCGGCTAAGCCCGGGTGACGCTGCCCGGTACTAGAAGGTCAGCATTGACGAAATCTTGCCCGGTAGCAATACTCGCCTATTGGATTACTCACTGGCTTTGTCTGTGCGGCCCGCCTTGTCAAGACAACTTCACTGTGTTGGGCGCTGCGCAGCAGTCTGCTGAAAGCTTGTGTTTCTTGCCTTGGGTACCGCAGGCTAGTCTTGCCGGGGCCAAAGGTTCAACTGTGTCGCGCGCATGAAAAACGTCGTCGTTGTTGGAATGCAATGGGGAGATGAGGGCAAAGGGAAGGTCGTTGATCTTCTGGCCCCACATTTCGATATTGTGGCCCGCTACCAGGGTGGACACAATGCCGGACACACAGTCATCGTCAATGGGGAGAAGTTTGTCCTGCACCTACTGCCTTCGGGGATTGTGCACGCCGATAAAAGCTGCGTGATTGGCAACGGTGTGGTTATTGATCCGACGGCACTGCTTTCGGAAATGGATGAGCTAGCTTCCCGTGGGATTGATTTCACAGGGCGGCTGCACATCAGTAACCGGGCGCACATCATCTTACCCCATCACTTGGCACTTGAACAAACAAGCGAACAGCGGCGCGGCGTCCGCCGGGTGGGAACAACACTGCGCGGAATCGGCCCTGCCTATGAGGATAAGATCGGCCGCCGGGGACTGCGCGCTGGCGACCTTTTGCGTCCTGACCGCCTCAAACGCCAGCTTGAAGAAATCATCAGGGAAGCCAACGATATTCTGCGAATGCGCGGCGCTGAGCCGATTGCCCTGGCTGCCACCGTAGATGACCTGCTCAACAAAGCCAGCCGGATTGCACCCTATGTCACCGATACGGCTATGTGGCTTGCCCAAGCCATCGCCGCCGGGAAAACAGTGCTGTTTGAAGGCGCGCAGGGAACAATGCTGGATATTGACCACGGAACTTACCCTTACGTGACTTCCTCAAGTGGAACAGCCGGCGGAGCAACGGTCGGTACCGGTGTGCCCCCAACAGCTATTACCGGCGTACTCGGTATCATGAAAGCGTACACGACGCGCGTGGGCAGCGGCCCTTTCCCAACGGAACTGACCAATGCCACAGGCGAACGACTGCGGGCGCGCGGGTACGAGTACGGCGCTTCAACGGGCCGTCCCCGGCGATGTGGCTGGTTCGATGGCGTCGTGGCCCGGTATGCCCGAATGATCAACGGCCTGACAACAGTGGCACTGATGAAACTCGATGTGCTAGACGACTTCGAGATCATCAACATCTGCACCGGCTACCGCCTGCACGGGGAAGTACTTGAAGCCATCCCCTACGACGCCGAGGACCTCGCGGCTGTTGAACCCATCTATGAAACCCTGCCGGGGTGGCAATCCTCAACGGTCGGACTGACCGATTTTGCCCAGCTCCCCGTCAATGCGCAGCGCTACATTGCACGGCTTGAAACGCTAATCGGTTGTGAAATTGGGCTGGTGTCTACCGGGCCTGACCGCCGCGATACGATTGTGCGCGCCGGTTCCCAGCTTGCCGAATGGTTGAGCTAGCGGCGAGTACATTGACGATTCTTGACAAGGAAACAACTGAATTTAGCCGTCTTTGGAACGGTGTTTAGCGTCCATAGTAGCAGCTCGCAGAACGAACCACGTTCGCAGCTTCAAGAAGCCTTCCCCGGCGTTTCAAACGCAGGGCAAAGCAGGAGGATGCTATGTTACGCCGTTTCAGTGTACGTCGCCTGATTGGGGTTATCTCTCTCACCTTTATCCTGACCGGAGTGCTGGGCGGAGTAGCCCATGCTGCCGGGCGTAATAGCAGCCCCGGACGCTTCATGGGGTTCTTCATCCAACGCATGGCAGCCCAACTGGGTCTTAGCGAAGATCAACAGACTCAGATTCGGCAAATCTTGGAAGAGGAACGTGCTGCGGCAGAACCGCTTATGCGACAACTCAAGGCGGTTTATGACCAACTCCGCCCCCTGGGAAGCGATGGCGTCTTCAATGAAGCACAGGTGCGTGTGCTGGCCCAGCAACAGGCACAAACTATGGCCGAACTGATTGTTGTTAAGGAACGTACGAAGGCACGCATTGCCGCTGTGCTAACCCCGGACCAACGCGAGCGCGCCAGACAGATGCTGGAGCGCTTCTACCAACGGATGCTAGGCGGCCCCAAATGGGGCCACGGGCATCAGTTCCGTCCCATGCCACCAGTTCCACCAATGTAGACACCTCAGGAAACCACTGTCGTGTGAGAGAAACATACGGCGCGCAAGGGCCGCCGGCCCGGCGCGCCGTTTGGCTTCTCCACGGCCCGTTTTTAGGTTGTACCCACCCGGGCCTTCGGATGGGTGAGATCATCATTGGTGAGCGATTCAGAAAAAGCTGCCTCGCTAACTTGTGACGTTTCTGCAGCCGGCTCGAAAAATGTCTTTGACTTGCTTTTGTTTGCTGAGGCTGGGGAGTCGTCATGGATGTCCACCGGCACTAAGCCTTCTCGATACAGGGCATAGCCACTGCGCGAGCAGGCAATGACGGATGGAATCCCACGTGATGCAAACCACTGCTGCCACTTTTCCAAGTCACGGTACTGAGGTGAGTTCCGGCTCTTGACGTAGGTCGAAAAGCGATTCTCCTCAGTCAACTTGATGCGTGCCATCGTGTGCCTCCTTGGTACTGCTCGGAAATCCCGTAGTACTCCCTACGGTCGGTGTTGACGGCTGCGAAAGGTTTGGCTGTAGCCAACAGACTTACTCTTTCAAGCCTAGGCTTTGGGGACGCAGCGTAAAACCCTACTTTTTTGTAAGGTTTTACGCTGTTTAGTATAGCGCCTAGTAACTGTTAGAAAGATTACATTTAGTGCCAGGCAAGGCTTCCGACCATCAACAAAACCGGCAGCCACCCGGAAAACCACACCCCAGTGTGCGCGAAAGCACGGTTGCTTCTGACACGTCCTGGATGATGCAGTAAGCCCCCAGTAGATGAAGACAAACTTGCCGCTGCTTTTCGATCGGCAGAGAACAAGGTTGCTTTCGATGACGCGACAGATTCCAAAGGAAATTCTCGAACGGGAAGTGACGGGCCTAAACCTAGCCGGGCGCACCCTGGCCGAGCAGTTGACCGCGCCGGTCAATCTGCTTGTTTTTCTCCGGCACTTTGGCTGCGTCTTTTGCCGCGAAGTAGTAGCCGATGTACGTAACGCCGCCACGCAGAACACAAACTATCCAAATGTGGTCTTCTTCTTTCAAGGGACGGTCGATCAGGGGCGAGACTTTTTTGCCAACTACTGGAAAGAAGCCCGCGCCATTAGCGACACGCCACTTGTGTTCTACAGAGCACTGGGCGTCGGGCGTGGTGGGTTACGCGAGATGTTCGGCCCTGAAGTGTGGGCTTGCGGATTGCGCGCCGTAAGCAAGGGACACTTTATTGGCCTGCCAGTGGGCGATCCGTTCGTCATGCCCGGCGCTTTTCTAGTGTCGTCAGCCGGCGATGTTCTCTGGCAACACGATTTCAGGCATGCCGGCGATCATCCCGACTGGCAGGCAATCGTACCTGCTGCTGCCACAGCGAGGGCATGATGCGCCCGACAATCATCGCTGTTCACGGGAACGGCGGCAGCGCTTTCCGTTTCGCGCGGTTGAAACCATTGTTTTCAGAAACATCTGCCGTTGGCTTTGTGGCACTGACCCTGCCGGGCTTTGGCGGGACACCACGGGATCCACAATGTGCTACGCTGTCGGATTATGCCGCACATATTCAGCAGTTCGTAACGCAAATTGACGCGCCCCGCATCCTACTTGGGCACGGCATTGGCGGCTCGCTGGTGCTGGAATATCTCCAGCATTTCGCACCTTCTGTTGCCGGCGTTATCCTGCATGCGCCGGTTGGTGCACGTCTAGACGCCCGCTGGTTTCCACGGTTGATGTCCTCTGAAACAACCCGTGAACTAGGGAAGCGGATGTTGGCTTCGGCGTTGCTCCGTCCGCTGTGGAAGCGACTGTTTTTTTCGCAGCCAGTCCCGGACGAGTTTCTCAACCGGTTTTTTGCCGAATACGGCACATGTGAAGCCTTCGGGCAGATGTTCGAGCTGATTACGGCCGAATGGTTTGCTGGACTGAAGCCCGTCACCCTGCCTTCTGTCTTGCTGTGGGGGGCGCGCGAGCGGGTGCTGCGACTCGAGCATGCAGCCGATTTTCGGGCCAAACTGCCGGCAGCTACTATGGAAATCGTCAATGACTGGGATCACTTTCCCATGGTTGAGCAGCCGGAAGCCTATGCGCACAAGCTCATGCAGCTTGCTTCCAAACTCACCGCCGAGCCGGCTGCTACCGCGCGCTGATGTGTAGAACGCTGGCAGCGAAACCGTTGGGACAGAAAAGCCATGCCGGAAACAGGCGACTTTGTTGTGTGGTTGGGGCGTTCACCATGGCCGAAGCGGGTTGGGCCGAAGGCATACTATCTCCACCGCGCAAAGGCGGCTGGCTTACCGGTGCCGCCGGGTGTTCTTGTCCTAGAGGAAGCCCTGACCCACAGCTTGCACATGGGATGGATTCGCACCACCAGGGAAGGTTTCGTCATTGCTGACCAAGGAGCCCTTCAAAAGGCGCTCGACCTCCCACCAGTAGCTTCCAGAGTAGCCGTGCGTTCGGCTTTCTCGCATGAAGACGGTGAAAGCCAGAGCCTGGCGGGCTACTTCGCTTCCTTTCTAAACGTTCCCTTTCCAGAAGTCTGGCCGGCGGTGTGCCGGGTCTGGAATTCGAGTCACCGTATGGAGGCATCCTTCCGCCGCGACGTGCTCATTATGGCCATGGTTGACGCGCGTCATGCTGGAGTTGCCGTCACCGAAACCGAGCATGAAGATGATCTCGTCAATGTGACGGAGGGACTGGGCGACCGCTTGGTAAATGGACTGGTAGCTGGCGAAACGCTGTACCTGCCCAAACTGCGCGCCTTCGAGAAACCAACGGAAACCGGCTTTGCAGGCCGGTTGCAGCGGCTTCTGCGTCAAGTACGCCAGGTGTTTGGCGCACGCAACTGGGATGTCGAGTTTGCCGATGATGGGCAGCAGTGCTGGCTGCTTCAGGTGCGTCCACTGACGCGCCCAGTAATACGGAACGAGTGGTTCACCTATGCCAACCACCGGGAAATTCTGCCGCCGCTGCCGTCACCGTTGATGACGAGTCTCATTGCGTCATGTGCGTCTGACTTGTTTGGTTACTACCGTAGGTTTGACGCGCGCCTGCCAGAGCACCGGCCGTTCATCGAGGTCTTTGCCGGAAGGCCGTTTATCAACCTGTCGCTACTGACGGACATGATGCGTCTCTGGGGCTTGCCGACGTGCCTTATCACGGACGCCATTGGCGGGCGCGACATTGGTGCACAGGGATTGCGGTGGGGACGCCTAGCCCGCTCCCTGCCGGCGTTGATACGTCTGGGGTGGGCGCAGTTGATGGCCCCTGCCTCAGCACGCCAGCATATTGCCTGGCTTTCTGGTTTTGGTGACGCGCCACCTGAGACGGACAGCTTCACCAACTGTGTACGGGATTTGCAAACGGTCTATACGGCCCTTGTCCGTGAGATGTTTTCACTAACCCAGGCCATGAGTGGCCCCATGGCGCTGCTCCGCCGACTGGGCATGCTTTCTGCGCTGGCAGCGCGTCATGAAACGGTGACGACGCGCCTGCTAACCAATCTCGATCCGCTGCGCGAATACGTGCAGGCTCATCCCCACCTCGCAGCCATTGTTGCTGAAGGAAGGGTACCTGAAGATGAGGGCTTTCAGCAGCTATGGCAGGCGTATCTTGCACAATATGGCTTCCGGGGTGTTTTTGAAAGTGACATCGCATGTCCACGTTATCACGAACAACCGGAAACATTGTTGCGCAGCCTACTAACTGGGCGACCACAGAATGTAGCTGCACCGCTGCCCTGGCTGGCGTGGCTGGTGTATCCCCTGTGGCAGCAGGCTCGCCGGGCGCTTGATGCGCGAGAGGAGTTGCGGCATGCCGCCATGCGGACCTTTGATCGTATCCGACAGCGGATGAAGCGTCTTGCTACCGAAGCCTGTCGGGACGGCCGACTACCGTCCGTGGACGATCTGTGGGTTTTGGACATTGAGGAACTCCAGCGGCTTGACAGCGGCTGGTGCGTAACGCCGGACTTCCTGGCCGCGCGGCGGCAGGCGCAGGAGACGCTGGCCAGCTATGCCTTCCCGGATGTGTTCCGGCGTTTCGATGACTTCTCGGCCTTTCTGTCCGTGCCTGCGGAAGGAAACCGTCCGGCCGTCCTGCAGGGAACGGGGCTGACCCGTGGTGTTGTTGAAGGACGCGCCTGGGTCTGCCACACACCATCTGTCCCGCCGGTTTCCACCGAACCTCTCATTCTGGTTGTCCCGGCTGTGGACGCCGGTTGGGTGCCGGTCTTTGCCGGGGTGGCAGGTGTCGTTGTTGAAATCGGTGGCGATCTTTCGCATGGCTCGATTGTACTGCGCGAACTTGGCTTGCCGGCGGTGACAAACGTGCGTCAGGTAACGCGCGTCATTCGGACGGGCGACTGGATTCGGGTACAGGCGGCGCTGGGTGTGGTGGAAATTCTTGTGTCGGAGGCGGCTGTGACATCGCTTGCGTCGGCCGGCGTGGGCGAATAAGAATGCAGCTACCGGTCAACGATCCAGTGCTGCTTCAGCTTTGCGGGGGTCTTCTGTATGCCGACACATCCGCTCACGATGTTGTGTCTTGCCAGTTATGAGAAAGGTGCAGAGTTTATGCGTGAGGCCAAGCGCCAGGGGTGGCGTGTCTATCTGGTCACTTCGGAAAGCATCCGGGACGCTGCCTGGCCGCGCGAAAGCCTCGACGACATCTTCCTAATACCGGATGAAAACAAAAAGTGGCGACTCAACGACGTGATTTTGGGTGTCAGTTACCTGGCCCGTACCCACCGCATTGATCGCATCGTGGCGCTGGACGATTTTGACGTGGAGACGGCAGCCGCCTTGCGGGAGCACCTGCGTATTCCGGGCATGGGAGAAACAACAGCGCGTTACTTTCGTGACAAGCTCGCAATGCGGGCCAGGGCGCGTGAATACGGCGTTCCCGTCCCGCCTTTTACGCCGGTGTTCAATGATGAGGTGGTCAATGCGTATCTAGCGGAAGTGCCGGGGCCGTGGCTGGTCAAGCCGCGCTCGGAAGCCTCTACCATCGGCATCAAACGCACCAGCTCGCCCAGTGAAGTGTGGGAAGTATTGAACCAGCTTGGCGATCGGCGTTCCTACCACTTGCTGGAAAAGTTCATTCCAGGTGATGTCTATCACGTGGATTCCATTGTTTCGGAGCGGGAGGTGGTGTTCGCGGCGGTCAGCAAGTACGCGCGTCCACCTATTGAGGTCATGCACGATGGGGATGTGTTTGCGACGCGCATTGTGGAGTATGGGTCAGACGATGAGCAGCAGCTTCTTGAGTTCAACCGATGCGTACTCAAGGCAATGGGAATGGTCCGTGGCGCGTCACATACTGAGTTTATCAAGTCCCATGAGGACGGAACGTTTTACTTCCTAGAAACTTCAGCGCGCGTTGGCGGGGCTAACATCGTCGAGTTGGTTGAAGCAGCCACGGGGGTGAACCTGTGGGCAGAGTGGGCCCGGCTTGAGTGCGCGGAACCGCCAGAAACCTACCGTCCACCGCAGGGACGGCGCGAATATGCCGGATTGATCATTTCCCTGGCGCGCCAGGAGTGGCCGGACACCAGTGCCTACAATGATCCCGAAGTTGTCTGGCGGCTCAACAAGGCGTTTCATGCCGGCCTGATCGTGAAATCGCCGGATTATGAGCGCGTCAGCCGTCTGCTGGAGGACTACCTGGCACGTTTTCGGGTGGATTTCTTCGCCCGCCAGCCGGTGCCTGAACGCCCGACGGCCTGATACTTTCAAGGGGTATCTCAAGCTGCGCTGTCCGACGGCGACTTGCCGGAGAAAACCAAAGCCCAGCCCATGTTTTCAAGGATTTGGAACGCGCTCTTTCCAAAGGGACGGACGACAAACCAGTTGGTGGGTGAGATTTCGTGCGACGACGTGGCTGTTTCGTACACCCCGCCTGACGGCGCTGCGCGTCGCCTCGCCTGGGCAGACCTGCAGGCGGTTGAAATTGTCACCACCAGCGACGGGCCGTTTGCCGAGGATGTCTTCTGGGTGTTGTTGTCGGACGGTCCGCCGCTTTTCATTCCGCAATCAGCCGACCGTTCAGGCGCGCTGTTGAAACGCCTTCAGGAACTGCCGGGCTTTGACAACCTTGCCTTCATCGTCGCAATGGGGTCAAGTGAAGACGCGCGTTTCCTGTGCTGGAAGCGGGCTTGATTGAGGCCCGGACGCCACAAGCTCACCCTGGCGTCAGCGCGAGAAAATTAGCCAGGATGCGCCGTCCCAACGGTGTTCCGATGGATTCAGGGTGAAACTGGACGCCGTACACCGGCCAATCCCGATGCTGAAGCGCCATGATGATGCCTTCCACGGCGTCACGCGCGGTGACCATCAGGCAGTCCGGCAGCGTGGCTTCGTCCGCCACCAGCGAGTGGTAGCGCATGGCCGCAAAGCGCGGCGGAAGTCCGTCAAACAGCGGCGAATCGGCGGTAATCACCATCTCCGATGCCTTGCCGTGAACGATGCGCGGGGCTTGGATGATGCGCCCGCCGTAGGCAACGGCAATCCCCTGGTGCCCCAGACAGACGCCAAGAATCGGCACGGCCAGTTCGGCGGCTGCCAGCAGGATGTCCCAACAGACGCCAAAATCACGCGGGTTTTCGGGCCGCCCGGGCCCCGGCGACAGGACAATGCGCGTCGGCTGCCAGTCCCGCAGGGTTGCCAAGTTCACGGCATCGTTGCGGACGACAACCACTTCTTCATCCGTCTGCATTTGCAGCATCTGATACAGGTTGAAGGTAAACGAATCATAGTTGTCAACAATGACGATCATACGTGTCAGGGCAGTTGGAGCGCTGTTATACCGGACTGGCCGGCCTTACTGAGTGGAGTGCGGTGTTGGGAGCAGGGTTTGTTGTTCAGCTAGGTAGAGCGCCGTTAGGACGCTGCGCGCCTTGTTGCGGGTTTCTTCGGCTTCAAGCTGCGGCTGTGAATCAAAGACGACGCCGGCTCCGGCATTGACGTGGGCTATACCGTCCTGCATGAGCACCGAGCGGATGGCAATGGCGCTGTCCGCCTGGCCGGCAAAATCCACATAACCCACCATGCCGGCATAGAGTCCACGCCGTTCGGGTTCAAGCGTCGCCAGCAGTTCCATGGCGCGGATTTTCGGCGCGCCGGTCACAGTGCCGCGCGGAAAACAGCTTCGGATGACATCAAAGGCCGTCAGCCCCGGGCGCAGTTGCCCGGTCACGTCCGTCGCCAGGTGCATCACGTGGGTGTAGCGCACAAGACGCGCCACTTCGCCGGTGGCTACCGTTCCCACCTGCGCCACCCGGCCGACATCGTTGCGCGCGAGGTCAACCAGCATCCGGTGCTCGGCCAGTTCCTTTTCGTCGGCGCACAGCGCCCGGGCCAGCGCCTCATCTTCTTCCGGCGTCTCGCCGCGTGGGCGCGTGCCGGCCAGGGCCCGCAGCGTGATGCTGCCCTGCCGCACCGTGACGAACGTTTCCGGCGAAGAGCCAACGTAGGTAAAGCCCGGTGTTCCCGTAAAACGTTCAAACTTGAGATAGTAAGCATAGGGTGACGGATTGAGTGCCACCAGCGAGCGGTACACCGTAAATGGCATCGCACTGATCCGACGTGAAAAGCGCCGGGAAGGCACAATCTGAAAGACCTCGCCGGCCGTGATATAGGCGCGGCAGCGTTCAACCAGCGCGCCGAACGCAGCGTCGTCCAGCGTTGTCTCAGCATCGGCAAACACGTCGTGGCCACGTAACGACGCCGTGGCATCACGGAGCGGTGGGAGCGGCGTCCGGCGGCAGACCCGTTCGTATATCTGCTCGACAATGGCATCGCCACCATAGGAGACAATGTGCAGCTTGCGGTAGAGATGGTCAAACACCACAAAGGTGTCATAGAGACCAAAGCAGCCGTCCGGCGCGGCATAGGGCGTCGCCGTCTGGACGGGAATGCCGGCCAGACATGCGGTGGCACCATAGCCAAGGTAGCCGACAAAACCCCCCTTGAACGGTAGCATCGGCGGCAACGTTGGCATCTGGTCAGCAACCTGTGTCTGCTCGCGCTCCAGGATTTCGCACAGAAACCGCAGTGGGTCATCTGTCTGTGTCTGGCGCTCGGTCTGGCGGTGGAGGTCGCAAACCGTCACGCGCCGGCCCTCAAAAGCCACCACCAGCCGCGGCTCGATGCCAATGATGGAATAGCGCGCCAGGCGGGCGTCCCCTTCGGCGCTTTCAAGCAGAAAGGCGACGTCGGAAGCGGCTGCCAGTTCGTGGTAGAGCGCCGCCGGGGTTACGGCATCTGACAACACGGTGAGGATGCTCATGCCGCACGCTCCACCGGACAGGGAAGCTGGCGACCAACCGCCTGCGCCACGCGGGCTGTTTCACAGACAAGCTGCTCCAGCTCATCGAGCGACAACGCCTGGGCAGCATCCGAAACCGACTGTTGGGGAACGGGATGGCATTCCACGATGAGACCATCGGCCCCAACCGCCACAGCGGCCCGGGCGGCCGGGATGACCAACTCCCGGCGTCCAGTGGCATGGCTTGGGTCAACAATGACCGGTAGGTGCGTCAGGCGCTTGAGTAGCGCCACTGCACCTAGATCGAGGACGTTGCGCGTGGCCGGGTCAAAGCTGCGAATTCCACGCTCGCACAGGATGACCTGCCGGTTGCCGCCGGCCAGAATGTACTCCGCCGCACCGAGCAATTCCTCGATGGTGGCGGCCAGTCCGCGTTTGAGCAGGACGGGCTTGTGTACCTGCCCCAGCGCCTTAAGCAGTTCAAAGTTCTGCATGTTGCGCGAGCCGACCTGGAAACAGTCAAAGACCTCGTAGGCGCGTTCAAGATGGGCCACCGACATCACTTCACTGACAATACCCAACCCGTAGGCGCACTTGATGTCGTGCAAAAGCTTGAGACCTTCGTCTTGAAGTCCTTGAAAACTGTAGGGCGACGTGCGTGGTTTATAGATGCCAGCCCGCAGCAACCGAATATCGAGGCGAGTTAGGCGTTCTGCGACTGTGCGGAGCTGGGTTTCCGACTCGGCCGCACAAGGTCCGGCGATCAAAACAACAGGCAGCTCCCCTACTGGGACGCCGGCAATAGTAACCGTGGTGCGTTGCAGGGGGGAAATCTGGCGAACGAGCATAGCAGCAGGTCCTCACTGAAAAAAATGACCAAAAGCAAAACCGCCGACCCTCGCGCTTGGGAAGGTCGGCGGCTCCTGGAAAAATTTGCGAAGCGTTATTTCAGTCGTCAAGCACGCACGCCAGCGCAGCCGGTCGAGCCTTCCCATTGAGGCTCCACCAATACCAATAGCTGCTAAACGTAAAGCTGCGTACGTGCATACCGGAAACGAAAGCTGAAAGCTGGCTACAGCCTAGCGTGAAGCTGCGCCGGACGCAAGTCCCGATTTTCCTCAAGGGCGGCAAGCAGCGCCTGATACACCATGTCAGGGGTCACACCAGTTAGGCAGCGGTGGTCAATCGGACAGTCCTTGAGCAAGCAGGGCGCGCACGGAACGAGCTTGCGTACCTGCCGCGCTGTCGGCGAAAAGGGCGAAATCTGGTTTGGGTCGGTCGGCCCAAAGATCGTCACGAGGGGACGGTCGAGCGCAGCCGCGATATAGGCGGGGCCAGTGTCATTGCTGACCACGGCAGCGCACCGGGAAAGCAGAGCTACACTCTCACGCAAAGACAGCTCGCCGGCCAGGATTGTAACTCGTTCGGGACATTGCATTTCCTGACGGATGGTTTCACACAGGGGACGTTCACCCGGTGCGCCCACCAGAAACAGCGGCCAGTCGTGCGCAGCGGCCAACCGGTCAAGCAGGGCGGTAAACGCCGCGGCCGGCCACTGTTTGGCGCGGCTGTTGGCAGCGCCAGGAACGATTGCCAGCGGGTGCTCGACATGCCGCAGATCGGGCCGTTTGGCGTCAAGGGCCGCATGCGCTGCCGCTGAGACGGGCAGCCGGTAGTCAATCGCCTCATAGTTGACGTGGCTGGCGCCCGTCAGGCGGGCTTCCAGTTGGGCAACGAGGTCCAGGTAGAAGTATATCTGGTGCTTGCGCCGGGTGGCCGGCGTCACTGGGAAGGCATCCGTCAGCAGGAAGCGGCGGCCATTGGTTGCGAATCCGATACGACGTGGAATGCGAGCTGCAAAGGCCAGCGCTGCGGCTTCAAAAGCATTCTGGAAGAAGATGGCAACGTCAAAGCGGCCAGCTTTGAGTTTGGTCACCCCGGAAAGAAAAGACTCCTGGCGGTTGTCGTACAGCAGCAGATCGTCGGCCAACGGCGTGTCGGCAAACAGGTCAGCTACCCATGGGCGTACCATTAGCGTCAGGTGTGCCGTGGGAAACAACCGCCGAAGTTCGCGCAGCGCCGGGAGCGTCATGATGCTGTCGCCAACCCAATTGGTGCCACGCACGAGCAACCGCTGGAACATCATCATGTCAAAGCTGGTGGTTGGTTTTCAGTTAACCGTCGCCTTTCTGTCCGGGAGCCGCTTCAGGGTGCGAGGGAAACGCTGAGACCGGAGGCGTGGCGGGCATTGCGGTGTATGCGGTGCGTCGCCGGCCGGAAATCGCTGTCACGCGCCTGAAAGATATTGTCCAGAAAAACCTGTGGGTTGCGGTCAACAAGGGGAAACCACGAACTCTGTACCTGTACCATGATGCGATGACCGGGCTTGAAGCAGTGGTCAACATCCTGAAGTTCAAAGGCAATGCGCTCGACACGTCCCGGCCGGAGCGGCTTTGGACGTTCAAAGCTGTCCCGAAACTTGGCGCGCATGACTTCAGCGCGTACCAACATTTGATAACCACCCAGGTGAACGCCCGGTGGCAGGTCGGGCGGGTCCGGGGTGTCGTCGGGAAACACGTCTATGAGCTTGACGATGAAATCAGCATCGGTAGCCGTTGTGGTGACGAATAACTCGGCGCGCAGCGGCCCCGTTATTGTCACCGGCGCTGACAGAGGTGGCGTCTGATAGGTGAGCACATCCGGCCGCGCCGCAGCAAAACGTTGGTCTTCAATCATATAAGTAATGCCGCGCCGGTTTGTAATTTGGTTTGTATAGGGCACCGGCGCACGCGGGTCACTGAGATACTCGTCAGCACCAGAAGGCTCCTTGGGTGGCTCAAACGACAGTTCGCCGTTGGCTCGGAAGTACAGCCGAGCTGGCCTGAGTCCTGCAGGTGGATACTGCGCGTAACGCCGCCACACATTCGATCCGGTTTGAAAGATGTAGGCTTCGGGGAGTTCGGGATCGGGTGCATCCTTAAGGTGGTGGGCAAAAAACTTGGCTTCGATCTCGCGGCGGTAAAATTCCGCAGTCGGTTGTCCGAAATCAATCGGGCCGAGGCGTCTTCCGTCGCTGCGCGCCCAGCCGCCGTGAAACCAGGGGCCCATGACCAGTGAGTTTTTCACCGTTGGATTTTGTCGCTCCGTGCTGGCATAAAGCTTGAGTGGGCCATAGAGGTCTTCAGCATCGAACCAGCCGCCAACAAACAACACCGCCGGCGCGACACGCTTCATGTGCGGCACGAGATTGCGCGCCTGCCAGAAGGCATCGTAGTTGGGATGCGCCGCCATTTCGGTCCAGAACGCAATGCTGCCCTTGAAGTACCGTTCTTCGATGTGCCGCAGCGAGCCGACATCGAGAAAAAAGCGGTAGGCATCGGGCGTCGGAAAACGGAAGCCGGGTGGCGTTGTGGTAGTAGGTTCAGGACGTGCCTGGCCGAAGGAAGAAAAGAACGTAAAGGAATCTATCAGGAAAAATGCGCCGTTGTGGTGCATGTCATCACCGATGAACCAGTCGGCGATGGGCGCCTGCGGGGAGACAGCCTTGAGCGCTGGATGAGCATCAATCATCCCGGCGGCGGCATAAAAGCCCGGATAGGAAATGCCCCACATGCCAACCCGGCCGTTGTTGTTAGGAACGTTGTGGATGAGCCATTCGATGGTGTCGTAGGTGTCGGATGACTCATCCACTTCCTGCCCGCGCTTGGTCGGATTGTGGGGGCGCATGTTAACGAACTCGCCTTCGGACATGTAGCGCCCGCGTACGTCCTGAAACACGAAGATATAGCCCTCGCGCATCATTTCGTCCGAGGGGCCGATGCGTTGCCGGTAGGCATCCCCATAAGGAGCGCAACTGTAGGGCGTCCGGTTGAGAAGTATCGGGTAGGGGCGCGAAGTGTCACGTGGGGCGTAAATAGTGGTAAAGAGCCTGACACCGTCACGCATAGGGATGCGGACCTCGGTCTTAGTGTAGTGTGCCGCAACGTCAAAATTTTCGGATGAGGTTGTTTGGTGGGAAGTTGTTGGTTGAGCAGCAACGACCGGAAGAAGCTGCAGTCCGAAAAAACCGCAAAGGGCAAGAACAAGCGCCAGCCAGAACTGACGTTGCCGGTAGTGATGCGTCATAAGGATATGAACCTCCATCGTTGGCAGCCTCGAGACACGATGCCGTCAGGGCCTTGTCTTCGGCTGCCTTTTGTCTTGTCAGTTATAAGGGTTCTCTACTTGGAACGGCATTAGGATGAGAGTAACCATCAGCGCTCTGAATCTACTGCGCCAGCGTGGTTTTGCCGTGTGGGACATTCGGTGTCAAACACCCACGCTGGATTTCCGGCCACTACTTATCCTGAAAAGCAATTTCCAGAAAGGCTAACGCCTAGCCATTGCTTTTCTAGCCACCCCCCTGAGATGACAGCAGTGCACCCTTACTTGCTTGTCAGCAGTGGTGTATCCCGTTTTGGACGGTTGGGCCTGGCAGTTTCGGATGATTAGAGATAGGAGGTTTGGGTCGCTAAGGAATCCGCTGCCTGCCGGTTTGCTATGCCTCACGGTTTGCACTGTCCTAGAGCAATTTCTCGGCTTGATCTACCAAAAGAGAATGCATCTAGGGAACTTTGTATCGATAGTTTTAGTCTGTTCCTTTTCTGCAAAGAAATTCCTTTGTGTGAACATTTAAATCTTGTTTCTTTTGAGTTACTGCAGATCACTAGCTAGGAATGGTCTTTCATCTTCGTTAACTGCACTCGACCTAGTACTAAACCCTTGAAGATAGCTCATTTATTGTCGCGAACTAGTGAAATTTGAGCGTCGAGTTTTTCTTGAGCATCGAGTTTTTTTCTTGAAGTATTGGTATGCACTTTGTCATCCGGTATTGACGCCGTTGTCTGCTTTGGAAAATAGAAGCACGGGCAGTGGTCGCCAGTAAAGTGGAGGTGGTACACCGAAAAACTGCAAGCTGCCCTGGGCTATCGTGGCCGGTTAGCCATTGCTTTTACCCTGTAGAAATCGAATGCCTGCCTCGGTGATTTGCCAGATCCCACGGGGGCTGTCGTTTCGTAGAAGCCCTTTTTTGACCATCGTGTGGCGCGCCCATTGTGCTGTGTTCTTCCAGCGCGGCGTGTTCGGATCGGAAGCCAGTGGCTTCAAATCCGCTTCCTTCAGGGTGCTCTGCATAGCCTGATAAACAATCTCAAGAACCTGGTTCATCGGAGCCGAACCGCCCAAGGCTTGCAGGCCTGCGAGGATCGGCTGGTAGTAAGCTTCCTCGCGTGTCCGCTGTCCACGGCGCAGACGGCTGAGGCCGCGAGGTGCGACCCAGCTCGCCATATCATCCCCTTTTGGGGCAAAGAGGTTTTCCCACTCCCGGCGAAGGTCTTCGGCTTTGTTGCGGAAAGCCGTGAGCCGTTCCGCTCGCTCGATGGCTTCTTTTGCCTTGTCATAATCCCGATCCTCAAGGGCACGGGCGCCGGCTTGGTTCACAAGATTAATTTCTGCCTCAATTTCCTCTAACAACATTTCAAAGGCAGCAGCTACACCGGTTAGGTTGTTCTCAATCATAGTGATAACTCTCAGGCAGATCAGGAATTCAAAGCTTCCAAAGCAGATAGAGGATGACGATTCAGCCAAGTAAACGGAGCGTAATGGTACTTCAAAAGCCGGTGTTATCCTTCATACCTAGACAAAGAAGCATCAACATGATTTTCATGAGGATAAGCATGATTTCACCTAATAACTGTGCTTTAGCTAAAGCAAGCAAGCACAGCAGAAGAAAAGGCCGGTAGAGATGCAGGCAGGGAAAACCACCCAGCGTTTCAGACAACTCGGGATTGAGAAACGAATCTAAGCAGCGGTTGCCAGAGGTTGGTCTCCAGCGCAGGTTGTGAACAGATACAACGATACTAGACTAGCTGCGCAATTCTGAGCGTCATTGCAACAACGACGTTGGGCGAGACTTTTTCTGAAGCGGTTTGCCGACCCATTGCCCAATAGGAGATAAAGTGCATCGGTTGGATGAATAAACCGCCTACAGCTTTCTAAAATGGTTCTCTGTCGATCAAAGAGTGAGGTAACGGCCGCAGCCAGGCGTGCAACGGGGAGAAGCTCGAAGTCGTAGGTTTCTCGATAGGCGTGGAGACAGCAAGGTACCAGGGAGCTACGGGGCTTGCAGAAGCTGCCTGAACCGGCCCGTTTGAGCAGAACACATGGCCAGCAACAACGCTGTTTTCGGTGGGGAAATTGTGGCTAGCAGGAAACCTGCTCCGGCGGCCAGACCTGCCCTGAAAGGCCTAGAGAACGCCCTCGACTTTGCAAAACCGGCCGCATAGTGGCTACACGGTTTTTTCGTAGCTGCGTCCTCTGTTTCCGGGTGCTTTGTAAGTTATTGATTCTACTGATGGTAGCGGAACTTCATCCGCCACACTTTGGAACCGGTTGGGAGTATAGCTAGGTAAAGCCCCGTGCCCCGCTCATCGAACAGCTTGTAAAGCTTGTCTTTTGGCTTGGCTTGTTTGCACTGCGTATCGGTCAGCATAGGCGATACCCCCAGGGGTTCCTGATACCCCCAAGCGTACCCCTACACTAACCGAGTGTAAACGGGTTTTGGCGAAATCTAGCGGAACTCGTTTTGCCCGTAACCCGTTGTTTTGCTGTGGTTTGCGATGCTTAGCGAACGTTACCGAACTTAGGAAAAGTGGCTAGGGAGGGAATCGAACCCCCGACACACGGATTTTCAGTCCGTTGCTCTACCAACTGAGCTACCTAGCCCCAAGCAACCTCAGCAAGCACCACCCCAAGCCGTTCCAAAGCCGGTCTCGCCGCTCCAGAGTGGTACCAGTACGATGCGAACTTATGTTTTTCATCGCCGGCTGTCAACAATGACCTTACCCACTACCTTCCGACGCCTGAAATCACCTACCGAAATACCGGGCCAGCCACGACCACTCGCGCCGCCCAAACAAACCCTGCGGACGTAGAATCATCAGCCCAATCAAAAGCAGCGAATAAAACACCATCCGGTAATCAGGCAGATTGGCTAAAAACGGCGCCGCTTCAATAACTGCCGGCGGCAAGATGCGCGTCAAGTCACGTAGAGCTTCAGGCAAAATTGTCAAAGTTGCTGCACCAACAATAGCCCCAGAAATGCTCCCTAACCCGCCCAGCACAATCATCGTCACCATTTCAACCGACCGAAGAAAAGTAAACGAACTCGGATTCAGATAGTTGTCATAGTGTGCATACAACCCGCCCGCAATCCCCGTCAGCGCAGCGCTGATGACAAACGCCGTCGTTTTTGCCTGCGTCGTGTCAATCCCCATGGCCGCTGCTGCAATTTCGTTTTCCCGGATTGCTGCCAAACTACGCCCAAAACTGGAATAGGCTAGCCGTCCTACGGCAAGCGTCGTTAGGACAACAGCAAGAGAGACCCAGAAAAACATCGTGTCCTCGAGAAAGAGCGCAAACCGCTGGTCCGGCAATCGTCCCGGCACTTCCGGCCCCTGGGCAATGTTGGTAAAGCCCAGCGCTCCGCCGGTTGGCTCAATGTTCAACAGCACCACCCGGATGATTTCCCCAAATCCCAGCGTCACGATTGCCAAGTAGTCACCTCGCAGGCGAAGGGTTGGCAGACCAACCAGCCAACCTGCGAGCCCACTGGCAGTAGCCCCAACTGCCAGGGACACCAACAACCGTACCGCATGAACCGGCCAGGCCGGCAGCCTCTCCAGCAGGAAGATAAACGGTTCACCACCAAAGTGTGTCACAGCACCGGCGGCGTACGCGCCAATTGCCATAAAGCCCGCGTGCCCAATGGAGAATTGCCCAGCGCAGCCATTGACCAACGTCAGACTCACAGCCGAGACGATGGAAATGCCTACTAGCGTTAGAACCCGCAAGTAGTACTCCGACAGCCCATAGCCCCCCACCCCGTGAACAAAAGCCTGGTTGAGCAAAAACAATCCAGCCACCAGCCCAAGTGCACCAAGCCAAGTCCTTGTGGACTGTGATGTGTGAGGGATGGCATCCTCTTGTTGCTGACCCATACAAGACCAAGTTTTTGCAACCGCGTGTTGTTCGCGCTATGTTGCCGTTACCGGCAATCATAGCCCAGCGTCAAACACCCGAAGCCGTGTGTGCGCAAGCACCGCGTCGAGGCTGCTTGACCCAAGCCATTTGAAACCGAAGTCAATAAGAGGAGTGAAGCGTGGCAAATCAGCTCTTTCTCGTCAAATCTATCGATGAACTACAAGCCCAGTCATCACCTGAACAAAGTTCCCTCAAACGAACCCTTGGGCCTTTCAATCTCGTTACCCTTGGCATAGGTGCCATCATCGGTGCCGGATTGTTTTCCATTACTGGTCTGGCAGCAGGTAACAACGCCGGGCCGGCCGTCACCATCTCCTTTATCATTGCTGCCATCGGCTGTCTTTTCGCCGGCCTCTGCTACGCCGAGTTTGCTGCCATGATTCCGGTTGCCGGAAGTGCCTACACCTACGCCTACGCCACTATGGGCGAACTCGTCGCCTGGACGATTGGTTGGGACCTCGTGCTGGAATATGCCGTTGGTGCTGCCACCGTCTCCATAAGCTGGTCGCGCTATCTGGTGAAGTTTCTGGAATATTACAACGTGGCCCTGCCGCCCCAGCTCACCATGTCGCCCTTTGATTCCATCACCACGGCGAACGGCACGACCATCACCGGTGTCATCAACCTGCCTGCCGTGTTCATTGTGGTGGCTATGTCCCTCATTCTCATCAAGGGGACACGGGAATCGGCCTTAGTCAACAACCTTATCGTGGCACTTAAGGTCGGTATCGTACTGGCCTTTATCTTGCTAGGCTGGGCCTTTATCAATCCAAAAAACTACGACCCTTATATTCCACCCAACACGGGTGAGTTCGGCAGCTTTGGCTGGAGCGGCATCATTCGCGCCGCCGGGATCATTTTCTTTGCTTACATTGGCTTCGATGCCGTTTCAACGGCCGCTCAGGAAGCCCGCCACCCGCAACGCGATATGCCCATTGGCATCCTTGGTTCGCTAGGCATCTGTACTGTGCTCTACATCCTGTTTGCCCACGTCATGACCGGCCTAGCGCACTACACGGAATTCCAAGGTGTAGAAGGAATTGCACCAGTAGCGACAGCCATCTCACATACACCCTACAAGTGGCTCAATCAGGGTATCATCCTTGCCATTCTCGCCGGCTATGCCTCAGTCATCCTGGTGATGTTGCTAGGACAGTCGCGGGTCTTTTTCTCGATGTCCTACGACGGGCTGCTGCCAAAGATTTTTTCGGAAATCCACCCGTACTTTCGTACGCCGTGGAAGTCAAACGCGCTGTTTGCCGTTTTCGTGAGTCTCTTCGCAGCCTTCGTGCCGGCGCGTGTCGTTGGCGAGATGACCAGTATAGGCACGCTGTTCGCCTTCATTTTGGTGTGCGCCGGGATCATCGTGCTGCGCTATACGCAGCCGGAGCGGGAGCGTCCCTTCAAGACGCCTTTCGTGCCGGTCGTGCCGGCACTTGGGATTCTGGTGTGCTTTGCCATGATGGCAGCGCTTCCAGGCGACACCTGGCTGCGACTCGTCATCTGGATGGCCGTTGGCTACACCATCTACTTCACCTACGGCATTCGGCACAGCAAGTTGCAGGCAGCTTTCAAAGGATAGTTTTGAGGCGCACATTTGATGTCGGGCTGGCAAATCAGGTGTGTGAAAGCAGGTAGAAAGGCTAAGGGAAAAATCCCAGCAAAATGAGGCCCGGCTGACATGGGTTGGGTGAGACGTTCACGAGGCCAGCGTTTGGGCAGCAATTTTGCTGCCCCCCAGAAACGGGGCACCGGGCCAAACGCCAAAACCCTTGTTTTCAGGCCTTGACGACCTTGTGCAGTAGCTCAGCCGGTAGCCCCGCGCAGGCATTGCGGGTATCAATGACAAGCTTAGCATGCCGGACAACAAAGCCGTAATCCAACCCATCGTGCGCGGTGCAAATCACCACGGCATCACTCTGCGCTAAAACGGCTTCGGTCAACGGAACGGATGGTGTGCCAGCGTACGCTGGATATTCCCGCATGGGAGGCGCGACCGGGATGTAGGGATCATGAAAGTATACGTTTGCCTGCCGGGCCCGCAGCAGGTCCCAGATGGCAAAGGTCGGTGACTCGCGTGGGTCATCTATGTTCTTTTTGTAGGCTAAGCCTAACAACAGGATATTAGCCCCGCGCAACGCCCGACCGCGATCAGAAAGCGCTTCCATTAGGCGCGTCACCACGTAGCGCGGCATGCTTGTGTTGATGTCACCTGCCAGCTCAATGAACTTGGTCTGAACGCCAAATTCCCGCGCCTTCCACGTCAGGTAAAACGGGTCAATGGGAATACAATGCCCGCCAAGGCCTGGCCCCGGCTCAAACTTCATAAAACCAAACGGCTTGGTTTTAGCAGCTTCCAGGACTTCCCACACGTCAATCCCCATGGCGTCAAAAACAATCTTGAGTTCATTGACCATGGCAATGTTGACGCAGCGAAAGATGTTTTCGACGAGCTTTGTGGCTTCGGCTACGCGCGTTGAAGAAACCGGTACTAGCGTTTGAACAACCTGCCGGTACAGACGGATGCCGGCCGCTAGGCAGTCGGAAGTTAGACCGCCGATGACCTTGGGGATGTTGTGCGTTCCAAAGTGAGGATTACCCGGGTCTTCGCGTTCTGGCGAGTACACTACGTGAAAGTCACGTCCGGCGCACAGCCCTGAGCCCCGTTCAAGCCGAGGCACAAGCTCTTCTTCGGTTGTCCCGGGATAAGTCGTGGACTCCAAGCTGACAAGTTGTCCGGGCCGCAAATGTCGGGCAATGGTCTCGGCGGTTTGCACAATGAAGGACATGTCTGGCTCGCGGTGAGCCGTCAGCGGCGTTGGAACACAGATGAGGATAGCTTCCACATCGGCAAGCCGGGCAAAATTGGTCGTTGCTTTCAACTGCCCGGTTGTGACTGCTTCAGCAATCACTGCGGTGGGGACGCTTCTGATATAACTCCGTCCAGCGTTGAGCGCGGCGACTTTGTGCTGGTCAATATCAAAACCGATAACCTGGCAACCGCTGCGGAGAAACTGTGCAGCCAGCGGCAGCCCAACGTAGCCCAAACCAATGATGCCAACGGTTGAATAAGCCGAGTGTTCTGCCATGAGACTCCTCGAATACTACTTGCAACATACTGCCCGGCAAGGACAGCCGAGCCGAGATGCCACAAAGGGACAGCAGGGTCACGATACTGCCTAACGGGGATTGTGGAAAGTCAGTCAAAAGAGGCCATACATGGCCCGTAAGTTGCCAAAACGGGCAAGTGTAGTAGTAGATGTTGGCTCTGCTGTGCGGCAAGCTGATTAGGGTCAGTTCTTGTTTGTCCGACCGGTCAGAGCCTGACGGTGTTAGGCTGTCTCAGCTATGGCTTTGAAACTGCATACCCGAACGACGTTGCTAGCTTCGGCACTTACCATCACCGTCCTAGGTGTTTTCGTCTGGTTGTCAAACCGCGAACTGGCACGGTTGCTCCACGATGAGCAGCGGGTGTGGGTCAAGCTCCATGCCGTTACTCTGGCAGAACAGATTGCACGTCTCCCAAATGAACAAGCCGGCCTCAATCGTCTTGTCGCCCTTGCCAAACAGGCCCGGCCCGATGCACTGGGCATTCGTGTTTGGGAAAGATCGGGAAAAAGCTACCAGGTCACGGCAAGTTTAGTAGAAGACAACCTTCCACCGCCGGACCCGGCGGCTGTGGCTAATGCCTTGCGTACCCCGGCAATGACAAACTTGCCGACCAAAACGCTGCTGGCCGGTGGGCAGGGAGAAGCTTACTGGATATGTGTTCCGATCAAACGAGCGGGGCGGCCTGAAGGGGCAGTGGAGTACATCGAGCGGGTTGGTTTGGCTACTGGCGTCCTAGCTCGCTACCGCACGCTGGCTCTCTGGTTAGCGCTGGGCTGCGTACTGGCGATTACCTTGGCGATGGGCTGGTTCTTCCGTCGAACGGTTTATGCTCCGATTGAGCGGCTGCTGATGGCGATGCAGCGCGTGCAAGAGGGAGACTTGTCGGCCACTGTGGAAGTCCGCACGCAGGATGAGCTGGGACGGCTAGCCGACGGCTACAACCGGATGCTAGCCCAAGTACGCGCCATGACTGAAGAACGCGAGCAACAACGCCAGCAGCTAGAGGTTCGCGTGGCGGAGGCAACTGCAGAGCTTTCCGAACGCAATGCCCAGCTTGAGACCCTCAACCGTGAACTATGGGAAATGACCCGCCGCCTAACCGACATGGAACGTTTGGCCGCAGCCGGACAAACAGCCGCGCAGTTTGCCCACGAGGTAGGGACGCCACTGAACCTTATCAGTGGACACGTTCAACTTCTTGGAGCCGACCTTGACGGCAACCCCAAAGCAAAGGCCCGGCTTGAGACCATCAGCACACAGATCGAACGCATCGAGCGCATTGTGCGAACAATGCTGGACCGAACCCGGGCTGACGCCAGTGAGCACCAGTTGCTTGACCTAAACGCCGTACTGCGCCGCACCTTCGAGCTCATCCAACCTGCCCTGAACATGCGTCGGATTCAGCTTGCAACGCAGCTAAGCGCGACGCCCCTGCCGGTGCGCGGAGCTTTAGATCAACTCCAACAAGTGTTTATCAACATTTTCAACAATGCCATGGATGCTATGCCCTCTGGGGGGCAACTTACCGTCGCCAGCACCCGTTGGGAAACCGGAACGGGCGTTGAGCAATTCGTCATTGAAGTGCGCGACACAGGGCAGGGGATGCCCGAAAGCGTACGAACACGCATCTTTGAACCTTTCTTTACAACCAAACCGCGTGGGAGCGGAACCGGACTGGGCTTAGTCGTTGCACGGCAGATTGTCCGCGAGCACGGAGGAGACATCACGGTTGTAAGTCAGCCCGAGCGAGGAACAACCGTCCGGCTCACCTTTCCACCGGCTATGGAGCAATCCCTATGACAAAGCACATTCTCGTGGTGGACGACGATGCCGCCTCGTGTGAGTTGCTGCGCGAAATCTTTATGGGGCGCGGCTGGCAGGTCTCTACGGCAACGACGCCGGAAGCCGCCCGGCTATGCTTTGCTCGACAGCCTTTTGACCTAGTTGTCAGCGACATCAATCTGGGAGCTGAGGCGACAGGCCTTGACTTGCTCAACGACTTCCGCGCCCGCTGCCCAGTTATTCTCGTCACCGGATTTGGAACCCTTGATGCCGCTGTGGCTGCGTTGCGTGACGGTGCTTGGGACTTTATTTCCAAACCGTTCAAGGTGGATGAAGTTGTGGCTGCCGTCCAATCGGCTCTCTCCCGGAAGGGAGAAATGCCAGCGGCTGCACCGTCTGGTGACCTCGCCGATGCCTCCGGGCTGGTTGGGCGATCATCTGCCATGGTGGCGCTGTACAAGGAAATTGCGCGGGTGGCGCCCACGCGCTCGACCGTGCTCATTTTAGGCGAGTCTGGGACGGGCAAAGAGCTTGTTGCTCGGGCCATTCACCGGCACAGTCCACGCTCGGCCGGGCCATTTATCCCGGTCAACTGCGGCGCTTTGCCGGAGGCTTTGCTCGAAGCCGAACTGTTTGGGTATGTCCGAGGCGCCTTTACCAACGCTGTTACCGACCGCAAAGGGCTGTGGGAAGAAGCCCATCGCGGAACACTTTTTCTCGACGAAATCGGCGACTTACCGCTGCCTATGCAGGTCAAGCTGCTCCGGGCGCTGCAGGAAGGGGAAGTTCGCCGCTTGGGTGCAGCGCGCCCCCAACAGGTGGATGTCCGGGTCATTGCTGCCACAAACCGCAACCTCGAGACCGAAGTGATGTGTGGACGATTTCGGGAAGACCTCTACTACCGACTGAGCACGGTCACACTGCATGTTCCGCCGCTACGGCAGCGACGCGATGATCTGCCACTACTGGCTGAAGCCTTCCTACTACAGGCTGCGCAGACGGTCGGACGCCCCCTGTGTTTTGAGCCATCAACGCTTGCCATTCTGGCTGCCTACGATTTTCCTGGAAATGTGCGCGAGCTCCAATCCGTAATCGAGTATGCTGCACTCCATGCCCGCGACGGTGTCATCCGACCTGAAGATTTGCCGCTCAAACTACAGCCCGTAAAGCCGAGCGGCTCGAGTGAACCTACAGACAGTGGGCAGAACCCCTTTGCCGACCTGCCAACGTTGGATGAGCTGGAACGGCGATACCTGGTTTATGTGCTTGAGGCCCTTGATGGCAACCGCACACGTGCGGCCGAAGTCCTTGGGATCGACCGCCGAACACTTTACCGGATGGCCGAACGCCTGGGCGTCAAGTTGACAGATGGTAGTAGTCAAGAAGAACCATGAAGTGTCGGGATGAGCGCTGAGGATACCAGCTTGCTGCCGAGGAACAATTTGCATATCTATGCTTGACAGATGCATAAATATGCATAATATCCGCCGTTCGCCCTGGCGGTTAAGAAGAACCAAAAGCCGCCGGTAGGGCCAGACCGAAGGAGACTTGTCGGACGGTAATGGACAAATCCGCACGGCAGCAGGCATTGCTGGAGCTGGTCCACCATGAGCGCCTGAGTACACAGGCGGAGTTATGCGCCGCCTTGGCCGCCCGCTACGGTATTACGTGCGACCAGGGAACGATTTCGCGTGACATCAGAGAACTAGGGCTAGTGCGGCTGTTAGACGCCGATGGCAGTTACTATGGTCGTCCGGTGGGGAGCCTGCCCAGTGCCGACGAAGCCTTTTTGTTGTCACGGTTAGTACGGCGTGTTGCCGCTGCGGGAAATCTGGTTGTGGTGCATACGGACGCCGCACATGCGCATCCAGTAGCCGAGGCGCTGGACCGGTTGGCATTTCCAGAGGTTGTGGGCACTGTCGCCGGTGACAACACTGTGCTGGTTGTTGCCAAAACGGCAAGTAAGGCGCAGCGCGTTGTCGAGCGAATCGTGATGATTGCCGGTCTGAACGGGGACCACGACGGCAAGAAGAAAAAGGACCGAAAAAAGAAAAAGGGAGGAAGCTCCAGGGCATGAAAAAAATAGCCCTAGCCTACAGTGGCGGGCTAGATACAAGTGTCATTCTGGCGTGGCTGAAGGAAACTTATGGCGTACCGGTGGTGGCATTTGTAGCCGACGTTGGTCAGAATGAGGACTTGGCCGCCGTGCGTGGAAAAGCCATGGCAACCGGGGCCGACGAGGTCATCGTCGCAGATGTCCGGGAAGAGTTTGTGCGCGATTATGTGTTTCCGGCATTGGCAGCGCATGCGGTGTACGAAGGCGGGTATTTGCTTGGAACTGCGCTTGCCCGGCCAGTTATTGCCAAGGCTCTTGTCGAAGCAGCGCGGGCAACTGGCTGTGACACAGTAGCGCACGGCGCAACCGGCAAAGGGAACGACCAAGTGCGCTTTGAGTTGACGATAGCTGCCCTGGCCCCGGAACTCAACGTCATTGCGCCTTGGCGCACCTGGTCCTTTACGGGGCGGCGCGACCTGCTGGCCTACGCCGAGCGGCACGGTATTCCTACCCCGATCACAGCGGAAAGACCGTACTCAACAGACGCCAATGCCATGCACATCAGCTACGAAGGTGGTGTGCTTGAAGACCCCTGGCAGGCTCCGCCGGAAGGCATGTTCCAGTGGACAACAGACCCTGAAAAGGCGCCCGACGAACCGGCTTTTGTCGAGATCACCTTTGAAAGGGGCCTGCCGGTAGCGATTGACGGGGAGTCTCTATCCCCTTTCCGGCTGCTGGAGCGGGCCAATGCGCTGGGTGCACGCCATGGAGTTGGGCGAGTTGACATTGTTGAAAACCGCTTCATTGGGCTGAAGTCCCGTGGGGTTTATGAAACACCTGGAGCAACTTTGTTGATGCAGGCCCATCGCGCCGTTGAATCGCTGACCCTCGACCGCGAAGTAGCCCATCTCAAAGAAGCACTCGGGCTGAAGTTTGCTGAACTGGTCTACAACGGCTTCTGGTTTTCACCGGAGATGGAGCTATTGCGAACAACAATCGCCCATACCCAAAGGAACGTAACGGGAACAGCGCGTTTAAAACTCTATAAGGGCGCTGCCTATGTTGTCGGTCGGAAAGCACCAGTCGGCCTCTATGACGCCGAGGCTGTGAGTTTTGAGACGCGCCCACAGGTGGCCCCTGCCGATGCTGGCGGCTTTATTGCCATCCAGTCCTTACGCTTACGACAACAGCTACCCCTAACCCAAAGGAGGGGCGCGGCTTAGTGTTTACAAGTGGGATGCGTTGCTGAAACGTCAAGTTTACGCACTGCTCGTATCGTATCGCGCACTTCTTTTTTGGGTATGGCAAATGCACTGCTAGAAGTTTTTCTTAGAGGAGGTGATGCCATGCCGTTGTTTCCGTTTACTGTCTCTGCGCGGTTTGCTGTTGGAAACAGCCGCCACCAGGCGCTTTTCTGGGAGGAAGTGTTGGCGACACTGGGTTTTATGCTGGCCATAACGACCGCACTGGTTGTGGTGTTTGGAACGCTGCCACCGGCGCGCATCAATCTCCTAAGCCATGCTTCTTTTGTGCTGCTGACCGTAGCGCTCTTTGGAATGGAGGTGACAACCTACCGGTATCTGTTTCCTGAACCAGACCTCTGTCTGCAAAACACCTCTACCAGAAAAGTAGGATAGCGGCCAATGATTTCCGAAAACTCTGACGCTCAGGCGCTGCGGGCTGCATTTACTGCGCCGATGAAAAATGAAATTGCGCACTTTGTTGCGTCAGTTGAAGAAGATCGTCACTTGCTTGAGGCTGACCTGCGCGGTTCGCTAGCTCATGTTGCCATGCTTGAAGCCTGCGGCATTCTGACTGCTAGCCAGGCAGCGCGCCTACGCCAAGGGCTGGAGCAAATTCGGGCTGAAGGTCTTGAGCTTGATCCAGCCTATGAAGACGTTCACATGAACGTTGAGCGACGGTTAGAGGCGCTTATTGGCGAAGATGCGCGCCTGCTCCATACCGCACGCAGCCGTAACGATCAGGTAGCACTGGATTTGCGGCTTTACGTACGCGACTGCGAAAACCACCTGCGGGCTGCGCTGGATGATCTGACAACGGCGCTAGTAGATAAGGCGGAAGCCTATGCTGATGTTGTCTTGCCAGGCTACACGCATCTTCAGCGGGCACAACCAGTCTCGCTGGCGCATATCCTGCTGGCTTACTGGGCTGCTCTGCGGCGCGACCGGGAGCGGTTGCGGCAGCCCCTGATTTCACCACTTGGGGCAGGAGCACTGGCTGGCACGGCCATCCCTATTGATCCGCACCGAACGGCTCACGAACTCGGTGCAGACGGTGTTTTCAGCAACGCCCTGGATGCGGTTACAGACCGTGACTTTGCTGCAGCGTTTGTCTTTGCCTGTGCGTTGCTGGCCGTGCATCTTTCGCAGCTTGCGGAAACACTTATCCTGTGGTGTTCCCAGGAGTTCAACTTCATTCACTTGCCTGATGAACTAACGACCGGTTCCAGCCTGATGCCCCAGAAAAAAAACCCGGATTGCTTAGAACTTGTACGCGCTCGGACAGGGCAGTGCATTGGCGAGCTGGTCAACGTGTTGACCACCCTCAAGGGGCTACCAACCGGATACAACCGGGATTTGCAGGAGACAAAACCACCGGTCATTCGGGTAAGCAAGACGGTGCTAGCTTCGGTCAAAGTCTGCACCCTGGCCGTGCAGCACATGACCGTCCACCGCGAGGTCATGCGTCAGGCAGCGTCAGATGAAAAGCTCTACGCTACCGATCTGGTCGAAAGGCTGGTTTCCCAGGGGACTCCATTTCGGACTGCCTACACAATGATTGGCAATTTGGTGCGGCGCGGAGTAGGCTTTTCACAAGTCACTGGGGATGAGTGGGCAACGCTCGGGATGCGCGTCACGCCAGAAATGCTAACCCCAGAACAGTCCATTGCCGGACGCACCTCGTATGGGGGTACGTCGCCACGGCGAATTGCCGAACAAATTGCTGCTGCGCGCGCTGCGCACCGGGAGGACATACCATGAAACGAGGTTCTTCCACGCTTCGAGCCGTCATTGGCAAAAACGTTTCTATTCAACCGCAGCCCACGGCGCAGCTAGGCGATGTGGTGGCGGTGGAAGTACTCTCCATCAACCAACACTACCCGCACTTGGAACTGACTGACGGGGCCACTACTCCGCTTGTTGTCGGCGAACAAGTAATCGGTGTTCTGGGTTCGCGCCAAGCTTTGCGTGGCTTTGTTGGCTGTGTCCCGAAAACGCTGGCTGAAGGTGATGAGCTTTCTATCCTCAATGTAGGTGGTGTTATTGGCAAGTTTCTCGATGCTACGACAGCCCTTGGAGAAGCTACGCGCGTTCGCTACCTCGGTACACTTTGCGACGAGCGCGGCATCGTCAACCTACGACGTGATGCCTTACCGGTAGCAAGCCACTTGCTTCGACGGCGACCGATTGTGCTCGTGGTCGGAACTTGCATGAACGTTGGCAAAACGATTACAGCGGCCGAGATAATCCGTGTAGCAACAGCCCATGGCTACCGTGTTGGAGCTGCTAAGGTGTCGGGAGTTGGCGCCGTCCGAGACCTGAAGAAGTTTGAGGCAGCCGGTGCTGTTGATGTCAAAAGCTTTCTCGATTGTGGCTTGCCATCAACGGTGGATGCAGATGACTTAGCGCCTGTTGTCAAAACAATTGCCAACGCCCTGGATGGCGAATTGCTGGTCTTTGAACTAGGTGATGGCATTTTTGGGCACTACCGAGTGGATTCCGTTCTTGCTGATGCTGACATCATGGCGTCTGTTGCTGCTGTTGTTGTTTGCGCCGGAGATTTGATGGGGGCCTATGGCGCGCGTCTCTACCTAGAACAGCTCGGTGTGCGGATTACAGCCTTTAGTGGTCTGGCAACGGAAAACATTTCTGGGTCCGACTACCTAGAGAAGCATCTTGGCATTCCGGCTATCAACAGTCTGAAATATCCTGAAAAACTCTATGTCACGCTCGATCTGACCGGCAGCCTACTCCGCATGGCGACGCCGGCGGTGTGTTATACGCCGGATGTAGCCGTTGCATGAGCCTGACTTGAAGAGGAATGGCCATATCATCCTTGACCCCAGCAGCCCGGCAGCGTGTCGCTGTTGTTGGCGCTTCAGGCTACATTGGGGGCGAGCTGCTTCGCTTACTGCTGGCGCATCCGCAGGTTGAAGTCGTCGCCATCACCGGACGCGAAGCTGCTGGGAAGGCCCTGGAGGTGGTTCATCCAAATCTGACTGGGACGGATTTGGTATTTGCCCCCCTGATGGAAACTGGCAGCGCCGAGACCATCTTCTTGGCATTGCCGAGCGGTGAGGCCATGACGCATATTGACGCGCTACCCCAAAGAGCGCGGATTATTGACGCTTCACCTGACTTCCGGTTGTGCGATCCATCAGTTTATGAGGCGACATACGGACGTCCACATACGGCACCGCGCTGGGTTTCCCGTTTTGTCTATGGCTTGCCGGAACTGTTTCAGGCCGACATCAGGCAGGCACAGTACGTGGCTGCACCGGGTTGCTTTGCCACGGCCGTCACGTTAGCCATGTATCCACTCGTTGCCGCCGGGCTACTCGAGCAGGCATTTGTCAACGGCATCACAGGCTCTTCGGGGGCTGGGGCTACACCTCGAGCGACGACACATCATCCTTTTCGAGCAGATGCTTTGTTTGCCTACGAACCATTTACACATCGGCATGTGCCGGAAATTGCCCAAGCGCTGCGGCTCAAGACCGGACAGGAAGTTTTCTTTGTCTTCCAGCCGCACTCTGGACCATTTGTGCGCGGAATACTTGTTACAGTCTATGCGTCCTTGCGCGAGGCAGTTGCTTGCGAAACACTCCACCGGCTCTACAGTGAACACTACGCCGATGCACCCTTTATTCGCTTGCGTAAGACGCCCCCCAACATCAAGTGGGTAAGTGGGACGAACTACTGCGACCTAGGCATGGCCGTTCAGGGAAAAGTGGCTATTGTCTGGGCGGCTCTGGATAACGTTATCAAAGGCGGCGCCGGGCAAGCGCTCCAGTGCTTCAATCTAATGCACGGTTTTCCTGAAACACTCGGTCTGACAGCCTTTGCCTGCAATCCATGAGACATTTTATCAACACCGGTGAATACGACCGCGCTACGCTAGAAGCCATTTTGACCCATGCTATGACGCACCGTGGGGAGCGCTCGGCAGCGCTCAGCGGGCGAACCGTGGCTTTGATTTTCTTCGATAGCTCGCTCCGTACGCGCGCTAGCTTTGCCGTCGGCGTGGCGCAACTAGGGGGAAATTCGGTGACCTTTGAAGTTGGGCAGGGGACGTGGAACCTGGAATACCGGGAGGGAGTTGTCATGGATGGCGACCGCCCGGAGCACATTGCCGACGCAGCGCGAGTGCTTTCGCGTTACTTTGATGTTCTTGCTGTTCGGTGCTTTCCGGCGCTGAGACATCCTAAAGAAGACGAGGCTGACCCAGTCATTGAGGCCTTCCGCCGGTACGCAACTGTGCCGGTTATCAACCTTGAATCAGCGCTGTACCATCCCTGCCAGGCGATGGCAGACATGCTGACCATCCGGGAACGTTTCGGGCGGACAGAGGGTGTGCGGGTCGCTCTGGCCTGGACACCACATATCAAGGCGCTTCCCTTGTCCGTGCCAAACTCGTTTGCCCTGGCAGCCACCCAGCTTGGTTGTCGGCTAACTATTGTTGCGCCGCCGGAGTTTCCACTGCCCGACGTGGTGATGTCGCGTCTTGGAGAGGTTGAAGTTGTTCACGACCAGTCTGTGCTAGCGGATCAAGATGTGGTTTACGCCAAGTCTTGGGCATCGCTTGTCAATTACGGTGCCCCGCCACCGGCCCGCTATCGGGATTGGATGCTGACACCTGAAAAAATTGGCTCGGCGCGGTTTCTCCACTGCCTGCCGCTGCGCCGCAATGTTGAAGTTTCAGATGCTGTGCTGGCGTCAGCACAGAATGATTGCTACGACGAAGCCGAAAACCGGCTGCACGTTCAGAAGTCTATCTTGTTGTACTGTTTGCACCTGATTTGACGCCCTATGGGATTTGACGTCAACGTACTTCGGGAAGCTCTTCCGTACATCAATCGTTTCAAGGGTAAGACTTTTGTTGTCAAGTTTGGAGGCAAGGTTGCGGCTGAAGAAAACACACTCGATTCGTTTTGTGAGGAGCTTGCGCTGTGTGCTCGAATCGGAATTCGGGTCGTGGTTGTGCACGGTGGTGGGTTGCAAGCAAATGAACTCAGCCAGCAGCTTGGCATCAAGCCAAGGACCATCAACGGTCGTCGCATCACCGACGAACGTGCCTTGGACGTAGCTAAAATGGTTTTTGGAGGTAAGGTCAACGTCGAAATTCTTGGCGCTCTACGCCAGGCTGGTGTCCCGGCTGTTGGGCTAAGCGGTGTAGATGGCAACATCCTGACGGCACGCAAACGACCACCACAGGTTGTTGTCAATCTGGAAACGGGCAAGGCACAAACGGTGGATTATGGGTATGTCGGCGAGATTTTGGACGTAGATACCCGATTGCTTGACACGCTTATTGAGAAAGATTTCGTTCCGGTGATGGCGTCGCTAGCTGCTGATGAGGATGGTGATATCTACAATGTCAACGCGGATACTGTAGCAGCGGTTATTGCAGCGGAGATGCGGGCTGAAAAGCTGGTTCTGGCCACCAATGTCGACGGTGTTCTCGATGAGTACGGACAACGCATTAGCCGGCTAACCCTGCGGCAGGTTGCCGCTATGATGCAGGCTGGAAAGGTAGCTGGTGGCATGCTACCGAAACTCGAAGCTACAGCGCGCGCCTTGCGATCTGGCGTAGGGTCTGTACACATTATCAACGGCATGAAAGCGGGGGCGCTCCTGCGGGAGATTTTCACCGAAGAAGGTGACGGAACAATGATCACTGTCAACGGTGAAGATGAAGTGCGAAGTCGCCGGCAACCAGCCTCTCGGCGGTAATCCATGACGCTGCTGGCTCTTTTGACAAAACGGACGCCTACACCTGTAACCATTCTGGCCGGCCCCTTTCGTGGAGCGCGGTTGATTCTCAATCCGTCCCATTCCAAGCGAAAAATTCTGGGTGCTTACGAGCACGTGCTCAACCCTTGGTTGAGGGCAGTGTTAAGGCATGTTGAAGTGGTGTGGGATGTTGGAGCCAATGATGGCTATTTCACCTATGGGTGCGCGGCAGCCATTCTAGGGCATGGACGCCGGCCGCATATTATTGCCTTTGAGCCGGGGATAAGTGACAACCCGTCTTTGGCAGAGCAGCTTAGCCGCCCGGCCCAACTGTGGGCTGCTACCTATGCGGGTGCAACGTTTGAGTTTCTGCCGTTTTACGTCGGATCGAAGGACAACAGCAGAAGCATGACGCTCGATGCAGCGCTGGAGGCCCGTCCGAATCTGGTTGGTCGTCCGGCGCTCGTCAAAGTAGATGTTGAAGGGGCTGAAGTGGATGTGCTTGAGGGTGCACGGCGGCTGTTGGAGTTGCCGGTGCAGTGGCTGGTAGAAGTCCACGGCGGGCATCTCCTCGAGCCTGTTCTATGCCGTCTGCGTAGCGCAGGCCGGACTGTAGACATTCACCCTTTGCGTCCTCACTGGCTATTTGGGCCGGAAGCGCGCACGATTCCGACATGCTGGGTGACGACGCGCCTTTAGCTTGAAGCCAAGGCTGCCGCCTAAACAATGAAAGTCTTACTTGCCCATCCTGGAACGCAGCATGCCTTCCAACTCGCCCGGCAGTTGGCGCGGCTGGGGCTGCTAGAGAGTTTCTGGACAGGCTTGGCGCTACGCGAGGAAGCATGGTGGGTACGTCAGATCATCCGAGTTGAAGTTCTCCGAGAACGGCTTGGCAACCGCCTGTTGTCGGGCGTAGCGCGTAAGCACCTACACCTTCGTCCATGGCGTGAGTTGGCGACGCTGTGGGCTATCCGGCAGGGGGCGCCGGCCCTAGAGGTCTTTTTGCTGCGCAACCAGCGTTTTCAAGAGAGCATTCCCACGGCAGCCTTGCGTGCTGTGGATGTGGTGGTTGGTTTTGACACCTCTTCCTGGATACTGGCTGAACGGTGCCGCGACTTGGGCCGGCGTTTTATCCTTGACCAAAGCATTGCCCATCCCCTGTGGAAGAAAAGGGTTTTTGAAGCGCTTGCTGGGCAGTATCCGGGCTGGCGTGAAAACTTGGCGCCCCCGCTCCCGGCAATGCTGGCGCATGAAGCGCGCGAGCATGCCCTAGCAGATGCCATTGTCGTGGCAAGCAGCTTTACAATGCGGTCACTTGTAGCGCACAGCGTGCCGGCAGAGCGGATTGTTTGCAACCCGTATGGGGTTGATCTCCAGGCCTTTACCTTGCGGCCACCACCAGAGCCTGGACGCCCATTTCGCTTCCTGTTTCTTGGTTCGTTAACGGCGCGGAAAGGGGTCCCGCTGTTGCTGGAAGTGTGGAAGAAGTTGGCGCCGCAGCGAGCTGAGTTGTGGTTGGTAGGGCCGGTTGCGCCAGAGGTGCGGCCACAGATTCCTGACTTGCCGGGACTGAAAGTCTTGGGCAAGCGTCCACACCGCGACCTGCCGGACATTATCCGGTCGTGCGACTTACTGGTGTTTCCAAGTTATTTTGAGGGCTTTGGGTTGGTCATCTTAGAAGCCATGGCCTGTGGCGTTCCGGTGATTGCTACAGATGCCACAGTTGGTCCTGATCTGATTGAGGATGGCGTGCACGGCTGGCTGATGACGACCGGAGATGCTACGCGGTTGCAGATGCTGATGGAAATGGCACTGACCGAGCCAGCCAGAGTCTTCGACATGGGACGACTGGCGCGCCAGCGGGTCGAGACGTACACTTGGGATGCTTACGGCATCCGTTGGAAAACACTGCTTGAAACCGCCCGCTAACAGAGACTTCTACGAGCAGCAACAGCCTATGGACACACTTTTCCTACTGGTCGTTTTCATCCAGACGGCACTTTTGGTTTTTGCCATTGTTTGGTTCTTCCGGCGAAATGATGAGGTCCCGCTGATCATCGCCGGGCTAACAATGTTCTTCAGCTCCTACCGATACTATGCTGTAACCCATGGATGGGGCGAATGGGTGGAGACGATCTATACCTTTGGTCTGCCGCCTATCGCCGACGAGGATGCCCTAGAGGTTCTGCCGTTGATCGCCTTCGGAGAGCTTGTCTTGATGGCGACCTACTGCCTCCGAATGCGGCGAAAACTGCCGGTCATTGTGGCGGAAGGTCTTCAGCGGCTTCCCCCGCGCACTGTGTCATCCTTACTTATTTTGGGCATCGTGTTTTTCTTCCTTAGCGAGTATTCTCGCGGGGCCGCTTTCAACCTGACAAACAGCAGCTATGTCTTTCTGCTTCCTCTGACCACGATTGGGATGGCGACCTTGCTAGTGGCAGCCTGGCGCTTTGGAGCCTTGCACACACCTTTTCAGAAAGGTGTGTGCCTGCTTATCGTTACAGCCGCGGCCTACAACAACTTTGGTGCTTTCCTGCGGTTTCAGTTTGTCGGGCTGGTGATTGGGATAACCGTCGTGCTCTCAGTATTTTATGCCCCACGGCAGCGCGCCGCGGCTTTGCTGCTAGGAACACTTGTTGCGCTGCTGGCTTTCAGCGTGGGAGGGGTATTGCGTCAGGCTGACAACGTCAACGATAAGGAAGGAGCTTTCCAAAATCTAAGCTCGTCATGGGAGCGGCTGATGGCTGGCGAAGATGCCAACATGCTGGATGGGTTTGCTATTGTCCATTTCGTTTATCCTGAACTAATGGACTTCACACTAGGCATGGAGCACCTTGAAGTGCTGATCCGTCCAATTCCACGAGAACTCTGGCCCGACAAGCCGGTTGGCGGATATGTCAACAAACTCGGTCTGCGCGATGCCTCGCAGGGGATAGTGGGAATTTCCCCGTCGATCTACGGTTCATTCTACGGGGAAGGGGGTATTATTGGGATTGCGGTTCTTGCCATCCTCTATGGTTTGGGTTTAGCTGCTGTAACCGAATGGATGACTAAGCTACACCCATTTCTGTACAGCGTAATGCGTGGGTTGTTTGTTGCCTGGATGATTCCGCTCCTGCGAGGTGGCGACTTGCCGGGCATCTATGCCTGGTTAGGGATGTCTTCCCTAACGGTGTTGATTTTTGCTTGGTCAAATCGCCGGTTGCTGAAACAGGCAAACCAACCGGCGACTTGGTTGTCACCCCGGCCGGTTTCCCTCCAGATTTGAAGCCTGACAGCAAGCGGCATGACCACGGTTCTAGTAACCGGCGGCAATGGCTTTATTGGTTCGCATTTAGTTGACCGTCTTGCTCAGCAAGCCGCAGTTGTGGTCCTTGACCGCCGGGAGCGCCGCTATGATCTCCCACCACCAGGAGTACGGGTCATCTTAGGAACTCTCTCCGATCGGGACCTTGTGCGTAACGTTCTGACGGAGTTTGGCATTCAGATCGTATATCACCTAGCCTGGAGTTCAATTCACGAGACGGCAACCCGTCACCCCGTTGCTGACCTTGAAGCCAATCTCATCCCCACCGTGCATCTGCTCGATGCATGTCGGGAGACTGGAGTGCGACGAGTCGTGTATCTTTCCTCCGGCGGCACGGTGTACGGCCTACCTACTACTAAGACCATTCGGGAAGACCATCCCACGCAGCCAATCAATGCGTATGGCGTGACAAAACTAACCGTCGAGAAATACCTTGGCGCCTATCACCATCTCTACGGCTTGGAGTACATCATCTTTCGCCCTTCAGTGCCGTATGGTCCGCGTCAAAATCCCCTTGGTCGGCAGGGAGCCGTCACCGTTTTTTTGTATCGCGCCTTACGAGGCGAACCGATTGTCATCTTTGGCGATGGGCAAACTAGCCGCGATTTCTTTTTTGTCACCGATATGCTGGCACCTTTGGTGCAGGCTGGAAGCAGCACGGTAGGAGTCAACAGGGTGTTCAATCTGGGCGGTGGCCACGCTTATAGCTTGAATGAGCTCGTGGCCACAATCGAGTCGGTTATCGGGCAGTCAGTAACAGTGCGCTACGAACCGGCGCGCCGCATTGATGTTCCCTACGTCTGCCTTGACTGCCGGGCAGCACAGGACACCTTTGGCTGGCATCCTGTAACCACATTGCGAGAAGGCATAGAGCAGACAGCCGCGTGGATGCGTGTGGCAAAACTACTGTCTTGAATGAAGGGGTAGAGTCTCCGGCATGCGGGTTTTGTACGTCGTTCCCTATCTGGGAGCCAAGTATGGTGGAATCGCAAAAGTCGTCACCGGAATTTCCCAGGCGGTAGGGCAGGCCGGCGCGCAAGCCGACATTATCACGACGGATGCCGATGGCGAGCAACGGCAACCGGTCGTTCACTACACCTGGATTTCAGAGGATAGTTACCGTGTGATGTACTTTCCCTGCTGGCATCGCCGGGACTTTATCCTCAGTTGGCCACTTGTCCAATGGTTTCGTCAGCATGGGCATGGGTACAATCTCATCCACACGCACTCAATTTTCGCCCCACTTATTGCGGCGGTACAGTGGGAATGCCGGCGACATGGCTGGCCGTACATCACCACGCCGCATGGCATGCTTGAGCCTTGGGCGCTGGCTTACAAGGCCTGGAAAAAACGCGGCTACTATGCTCTGGTGGAACGTCCGGCGCTGCGCGGCGCTAGGTTGATTCAAGCTACGGCATCACAAGAAGCCGAGCACATTCGAGCACTCGGTTTAGAGACGCCCATTGAACTTATTCCTAACGGGCTTCACCGCGCTGAGTTTGAGAAGTTGCCTGACCGTGAGGTGTTCTATGCAGCATACCCAGCGTTGCGCCACAAGCGACTTCTACTGTTTTTCGGGCGCATCGATCCCAAAAAGGGTCTTGATTTGTTGGCACCAGCCTTTGCCCAGGTTCGCAACAAACATCCAAACACCCACCTATTGGTGGTTGGGCAAGACAATATTGGCTTTCTTCCACGGGCAAAAGAGTTTTTCATTGCGGCTGGTTGTTTAGAGTCCGTAACCTTTGCCGGTTGGATGAGTGGGCCGACTCTCTATGCCATGCTACGCAGTGTCGAACTCCACATTGCTCCTTCCTACTCGGAAGGATTTAGCATGGGGATTTTGATGTGCTTGGCTGCCGGAGTACCAACCATCATGACAGAAGGGTGTAACTTTCCAGAAGCCGGTGCTGCGGGCGCAGCGTGCATTGTGGACTGCGCTGTAGAGTCTATTGCGCAGGCGCTTGACCACTATCTGGCTAATCCGGCTGCAGCCCAGGCGATGGGAGAGCGTGGACGCGCTTTTGTCCTTAGCCACTACACATGGGATCGGATAGCCCAGAAACTGCTGGCAACGTACGAGCGCATTCTGGCGACATGACAACGGTTGACCTGTCCCGTTTTGACAATAGTTGGTACCGGCCCGGCCCGCTGCTCAAGCGTGTGCTTTGGATGCTGGTCAATGCTTGGATTTTCAAATCCGACCTGCCCTATCCTTCGGCGCTCAAAGTTGCCTTGCTCCGGTTGTTTGGTGCGCGAGTAGGACAAGGAGTTGTTATCAAGCCGAACGTCAACATTAAGTATCCTTGGTTTCTCTCGGTTGGAGACTTTACCTGGATTGGCGAAGGTGTTTGGATTGACAACTTAGCCCAAGTAACAATTGGCGCTCATGCCTGCATTTCCCAGGGAGCTTACCTGCTGACCGGCAACCATGACTATACCTCGCCTTCCTTTGATCTGATGATCGGGCCAATTGTCATCACCGATGGAGCCTGGATTGGAGCCAAGAGTATTGTGCTTCCGGGGACGCAAGTTGCCAGCCATGTCGTAGTAGCCGCCGGAAGTGTCATAGGTGGTAAAACTGAACCGTATGGGATTTATCGTGGATGCCCAGCACAGTGGGTTCGGCAGCGAGTACTCCGCACAACAGAGCCACCTGTCACTCATGCATCACCAACCTTATGACAACACTCGGGAGTCCATTTCCTTCGCAGATTCATCTGTTTCAGGGAAAAACATCGGGAAAGCGCTGCGCCTGCTCATTCTGAGCCACTACTTTCATCCTGAAACAGCGGCCGTGGCGCAGTTTACTACTGAAATTGCCCAAGACTTTATAAGGCGCGGCTGTGAAGTTACCGTAGTGACCAGTCGGGCATCTTATCAGCGGGAAGCTCCGCCGTTGCCCGCTTATGATCGGCTGGGGAGGATTCACATCCGCCGGGTGCTGGGGACTCGTTTTGACAAGCGCCGTCTGTGGGGCAGGCTGATCAACTTGGCAACCTTTGTGACTAGCGCTGCTATTGAAACGACGGTTGGCTTTCGTGGCTATGATGTACTGCTTGTGTGCAATGCCCCCCTGCTCGGTTTGATCGGGTGGTTAGGGTGGATTGTTCAGCGCCGCCCGTATGTCTGTGTTGTGGAAGACATCTATCCCGACCTGGCTGTGCGCTTTGGCCTTCTGAAGGAACGCTCTCTCGTACGTCGGTTGTGGGACGCCATCAATGCTCTCGTTTATGGTCGGGCTGCTGCTGTCATCACACTTGGCAATCGGATGCGTGTGACGCTTGAGGCAAACCACATGCGTTGCACGGGACACTTTCTTCCGGTGCGCGTCATCCCCAGTTGGGCGGATGGGACGGCTATTCATCCCCGCCCAAAGACGGAAAATCCCTTCGCCCTAGAACATGGTACTCATAACCGGCTTACGGTGCTGTATTCCGGGAACATGGGACTGGCGCATGACCTAGAAACCGTTCTGGCTGCTGCCGATGCCCTGCGCCACGACCCACGGTTTTTCTTTCTCTTCATTGGCGATGGAGGTAAACGGGCCCGCCTTGTGGAGATAGCTACGGCCAAACAGTTGCCCAACGTGAAGTTTCTACCATACCAGCCAGTGGAACGCCTGCCGCTGTCTTTGACATGCGCCGATCTTTCGGTAGTAACCATGGAGCCGGCTGCAGAGGGCCTTATCATTCCCAGTAAAATCTATGGGGCGCTGGCTGCCGGGCAGGCCATTCTTGGTCTGGTCGGCGAACGTACTGAAGTCGCCGACATTATCCAGGCACACGCCTGTGGTATTCGCATTGCACCCGGTGATGTTACAGCACTAGTCACGGCACTCCGCTGTTTGGCAGATAATCCAGAATGCTTGATTGCCATGCAGCGCCGTGCCCGTGAGTGCTTTGAGAAGTACTTTCGCCGCGAGCTAGCGCTTGACGCCTACTGGGAAGTCATCACTGCGGCAACACGTACCTGCCAGTCAAACTGAATCGCTCAAGAAAAACTCAAGAAAAACTCAAGAAAAAAGCGGCAGCGCAAGGGCGCTGCCGCTGAGATCATCCCGTTTGGATGGTTTCAGAATTGGTATCGCACGCCAACTTGGAACTGGAACACCGAATTCCCCAAAGTGTTGTTGAGGAGAAGCTTTCCGAGACGCGGGCTGTTCGGATTGCGCTCACGCAGCGATAGGAAATTCGGATTGAGGGGGACGTTGGCCTGCGGAATACCGCAGTTGCGTTGTGCCGCGATAAGGGCGTTACCTGTCAAGCCGGCAAAGTTGCACATACTTGTCACTGCTGCACCACTGTATTGCAGGCCCATAAGGTTGAACAGGTTGAAGAATTCGCCCGAAATCACGATGTTTTGTGACTCAGTAATCTTGAAACGCTTTTGCAGGCGCAAGTCAACATTGTAAATCGGGCGGTTGCGGAACGAATTGCGCGGGTATGGATCGCCGGGTGCACGGTACGGCCGGTCAAGCTGCCCACCGCCACCAGCACCAAGTTGACCATCGCGATTGACATCAGCCAAGCCACCACCAATGTTGCCCACGATAGCATCAACCGGGAAGCCCGACTGCAAGCGGACTATGCTTGACACTTCAAATCCGTAGGGCAGAAAGATGACCGGGTTGACAACGAACAAGTGTCGCCGGTCAATGTTGGAATAGCCACGCTCAGCCCGCAGATCGAAGGAGTTGGCCGGAAACGAGCCGCCGGCTTCGCGTTCATTGTCATCGTCCGAGACGTTGTCTGAGAGGGTGTAGAAGGCCGAGAATTGGCCCCACTGCCGCTCAAACTTCATCCGTAGCACCATGGCACGGTAGCGTGAGCGGGCCGTGGACTCGCGTACAGTCAACTGACCAATCGCAAGGTTGGGGCGAGGAGGAGTAAAGATCGGCCGGAGGGAGATGTCGCCTGGAATGTTGTCCGGGTTGATGCGCGGAGGAGGGAGGTTCAACTGCCGGTTCCGCTGCAAGTACACCGTGTTGATGAGTGAGAAGTCCGCGCCCACCGTCAAGCCACGGGCTAGTTGGTATTCGTACCCAAAGTTGGCTTGGACAGAACGTGGGTTGCGGAAGTCTTCGGCGATGAAGAGCGGAGCTGCCACTGCCGCAAGCGAAAACGGTGTGGCGCCAGGAGGGAGAAACTGATTGAGTATGTTGGCGATCTGGGTGAGCTGTGCTGGCGTAACGGTTGGCAACGCTCCAAGCTGAAAGTTATTGAGGTTGATTCCGGCTAGCAGAAGCTGCCGAAACACCGTGTTTGGTAAGGCACCTGTACCCATTACAGCCCGGTAACCGGCTGTTGCTGGTGAAGCGTCGAAAGCAGCCTGGTTGAACCCGGCCGGTAGGATAAAGGGAATCTGTGCCGATAGATTACCCGGTGGAATGCGGAAGTTGTTGGTGGCGTCGGCAAAAAGCAGCAGCGGCGTGGTAGCGTAGTAAATACCACCGTTGGCGCGGAAAACCGACTTGCCGTTGTTGAACGGGTCCCACGCAATGCCCACCCGTGGGGCATACTGGTTGGTCACATCAGGAATCTGAGTTGGATCACGCCGGAAGCCGGGAACATCGATCGGATACTGCACACTGCGGACAAGGTTGACCAGGTCTGTGTTGTTGGCTGCCGGGGTAGGGTTATATTGCCCCTCCCAGCGTAGACCGTAATTGAGCGTGAAGTTGGGCCGAATCCGCCACGAGTCCTGGCCAAAGAACGCCAACTGATGGACGGTGTATTCAGTAAACCGGTTGCCAATTTGCACCGTGTAGTTGGCAGGTACGTCAAATCGTCCGCGCTGCGCTGTGGGTGGCGCACCAGGTGGGACCACCGGCACTTGAACCGCCCTAAGAACTGCCAAGGTCGTGTTGGCTCCAATCAACGAATAGTTGCCAAACTGGTTGAACCCAAACAACTGGTTAGCAAACACGCGGCTGTAGTCAACACCGAACTTCATTGTGTGATTGCCAGCCAACACCGTCAGGTTGTTGACGAATTGTGTCCGCGTGTCGTACTGCGTGGTTGGCAGGAAAGGAACGGCACCAACGTTGCCGATGAAGCTGTTGAAGGTCGGACGGCTGGAGTTAGAGCCACGTGGACGGTCTTCCCGTGCAAACTGAAAGCGGAACTCGTTGAACAGGTTGGGTGTGAGCGTGGTGTAAAGTGACACAACACCGATGTTGTTGCGGTTACGCTCTGCGCCATTGTTGGCTAGGGAGCTGTTGGTTGTAGGAAAAATTTGCGGCCCATTGGAGTTGGCATTCAGGGCACGGTTGTAACTGAAGTTATACCGCACAGTCAGGAGATTCTTGCTGGTGATCTGCCAATCCAGCCGCAGGAGTGGAGCCCAAGCGTCATTGGTTTGCCTAAAGTTTCCTTGCTCGCTGACGTAAAAGTCGTAAACCGCCCGCTCGGAAGGGGTCAACGTGTTCGGGTTGACCAGCCCTAGGTTGGGAAAAGCAGTACTGCGGGTTTGACGCAGCACTTGCTGTTCATAGGCAAAAAAGAAGAAAAACTTGTTTTTGACAATGGGCCCACCAATAGAGCCACCAAACTGATGTTGTGTTGGCGCGGCATTGATTTTGCCCGTGATGCCCTGCGCGACAAACTGGGCTTCCTGTGCCCGGAAGAAGTCATTACTGAGAGACGCTTCCTGGGGACGGATCAGGTAAAAAGCCGTGCCGTGGAATTCATTGGTGCCGCTCTTGGTGACGGCATTGACTGTTCCGCCTGTGGAGCGTCCGAACTCGGCTGAATAGCCGGCTGAAACCACCTGGAACTCCCGGATGGATTCCTGCGGGATGGTGAAGGCGGAATTCGAGCGTTCGCCGCCGCGGATGCCACCGAAAAAGGGCTGGTTGTAGTCCATGCCATCCACGTTAACGTTGGCACCGTAAATTCCGCGCTGTCCCGAAAGAGAAATCTGCTGCCGGCGCGGCTCAACCTGGGCATTGGGTGCCAGGGTGACGAAATCCTGGAAGCGCCGCCCGTTGATGGGCAGGTTTTGAATGGCCGTCGAGTTCTGGATGGCGTCGGCCTCGCTGCGGGTCGTCTGGATGCTGACACCGCTAGCTGTGACTTCGACAACCTCACCGGTGACGGCCGCCACGCCGAGCGTTAGGTTGATGTTGAGTGTTCGCCCAACAATGACCGTAGCATTTTCGACGGTAGTAGGAGCAAAGTTGGTCGCCTCCGCCGTCAGCTTGTAGCTTCCGACCGGTAACTGAACCAGCACGTACTCGCCGTTAGCTTTGGAGGTTGTTGTTTGCTTGAAACCGGTTTGCAGGTTTTCGGCCGTGATAGTTGCGTTGGCAATGGCTGCCCCGGTTTGGTCAATAACGACACCTGCAATTTGTCCGGTCGTAGCTTGTGCCTGTGCCCAGACCAATTCCGAAAAACTGAAGCACAGAGCGGCCGCAAGCAGCCAAAGCCGCTTCAACAAAACATCTCGCATGGTGACTCTCCCCTCACTTGAAAATGGAAACTCCAAGCGGAGAACGTACTGCGCACGAAGTTGCTAGATTGCTTGGCAAACCTGTCTAGGCCTAAACGCCGTTTACCTTGAGGACTCAACTTCGTTTAGTGCTCGCGTATACACCATTATTCCCGCCTGTGTGAACATAGTGTGAACGAATCGGAAAGTATTTTGCAATGAATTTTCAGTGTTGGAGTTGTCACAAAAGACCTACCTCTTGCCGAGGCCATTTAAGTGGAGCTACTTGGGTTCAATCAACTAGATGTGGAGAGTGCCACGAAGGACCGTGACAGCACGTCCCCCGAGGTTGACGCGCGTCCCACGGTCTTCGACGTAGACGATACCCCCGCGCTTGGAAGCCTGGAAGCCAATGAGCTTGGTCTTGCCTAGTTTGGCACTCCAGTAGGGGGCCAGGGAACAGTGCGCCGAACCTGTCACAGGGTCTTCTCCAACGCCTTTGGCTGGAGCGAAGAAACGGGAGGCAAAGTCGTAGTCGGGGACACCGTCTTGGACCATTGCGCGGCACGTCACAATCGTACCCCATTTGGGTAGGGTTGCCAGCAAACGCAAGTCAGGCTGGATAGAACGCAGGATGTCTTCATTTTCGACTTCAACCAGGTAGTTCGACGCGCTCGAACCAACGTAGGCAAGCGGTACGCCTAGAGCTGCGAAGAGTTCCATTGGTGCAACCGTCGGCGCAACAGGAATGGAAGGAAAATCCATTTCGATACTACCGTCATCGTGACGGACGCAGGTGAGAATGCCGCTGGCCGTTTGAAAGAAAACTCCCTCGTTCGCCGCTACCCGCCCTTCCTCGTAGAGAACGTGGGCTGCCGCTAAGGTTGCGTGGCCGCAGAGCGTGACCTCAGCCTCTGGAGTAAACCACCGTAACTGCCACTGTCCATTCTCAGCCGGGAGAACAAAAGCCGTTTCGGACAGATTCATCTCTAGGGCAATAGACTGCATAAGAACGCGGTCAAGTGCTTCTTCGAGCAGGCATACCGCAGCGGGATTACCCCGGAAAGGCTTATCCGTGAAAGCGTCCACGACTGTAAGTGGAATGGGCATCAGCAATGACCCCCACAAGTTGAGATGCCGTACCCCCCTTACTGCTGTCGCGACCTAGAGGCGGTTGACAGTCATCAGCAGGAATAACAGGGGAAGGTAGGCTACGGAAGCCCGCAACAGCCGTTTAGCGGCGAGATTCGTCCGGGTGCGGGCTAGCATAAGGCAGGACCGGAAGAAAAACACCCCAAGCAGAAGCGCCCCAGCCAGGTATATCCAGCCAGAGAGTCCTAACCAGAAAGGTAGAAAACTTAGCCCAATCGTAATCAAAGCGGTCGTAAGCGTTTGGCGGATAGTACGCCGTCCGTCCGATTCAATTACCGGCAACATGCTAATCCCAGCGCGGCGGTAATCTTCACGGTACATCCAAGCAATGGCATAAAAGTGCGGAAACTGCCAAAAGAACATGATGGCAAAAAGAACCCACGCTTCAAGCGGCAGCGACGCCGTTGCAGCTGCCCACCCGACCAAGGGGGGCATTGCGCCGGGAAAGGAGCCAATGGCCGTTGAAAGCCAGGTGCGGGTCTTGAGCGGAGTATAAATCCACACGTAGCCAATGGCTGTCACTAGGCCGAGAATAGCTGTCAGAGGATTGACCGTTGGACAGAGATAAGCTTCAGCACCAATGGTCAGTACCAGCCCAAAAAGCAGGGCTTGAAAAGGAGTGACCTTTCCACTCGGAATGGGGCGGGTGGCCGTACGCCGCATCTGCCCATCGCTCTGGTGCTCCATCCACTGGTTGAGTGCCGCAATGCCGCCAGAGAGTAATCCGATGCCAACGACAGCATGACAGAACTGAACCCAATCTACTGGTCCTGTTGTGCCCAGTAAAAAGCCGAATGCCGCAATAAGAACGACTTCAAAGGTGACCCGTGGTTTGGTTAGTGCCCAGTAAGCGGCCAGCCGATTACGAAGGCTGGCAGTTACGGCAAGCGTTGGAGAGGCGACTGCAAGTGATTTTGACATGTGGGCTGTACGGGTAAAACTTCTCCACGCCCCTTACTGCTGCTGCAAAATGGGGTCGGGAGAGTAAATAGCTGGAATGCCGTGGGTTTTTTCGCGCGTAAGATAGTCAGAAAAGGTCAATCCAAACAGCACGATGAGAAAGAAAAACGAGCCGATGACCACGGTTCGTGTTAGCCACGTGCTGTACCGAACGTGCATAAAATACAAAATGATAAGAGTTGCCTTACCAATGGCAATGGCCAGTGCAACCGGTGTATTGAGCGCACCTAAATCCATGCTGGCCGTCCAGACGGTCACTACCGTTCCAATGATCAATGCAGCAAGGACAACAAGATAGGTTACCGGTGAGACTGTAGGATGGGTATGATCCGTGGCATGGTGCGTGCCTGCGTGTTCTTTGGCTTCTGCCATGGCCATGAACCTCCGCCTCAGTGATGTCCGCTGCTGCCGGGCGGTAGATGCGCCCCAAGCAGGTAAAGTAGCGGAAAGAGAAAAATCCATACCAGGTCCACAAAGTGCCAGTACAACCCAAACATCTCAACTGGATTGTAGTATTCGGGGGAGTACTTACCCTGGTAGGCCGTAATGAAAATCCAGATAAGCAAGCCCAGCCCGACGGCCATGTGCAAGGCATGCAGGCCGGTCATGAAGAAGTAAAGGAAAAAGAACATCTTTGCCCCGTTGGCGAGTTCAGGCGCGCCTGTCCATTGAAAGTTTAGGCCCGGTATATCGTGGTCGAGATAGTGATGCTTGTACTCAAAGTACTTGACCACGAGGAAAAGCGTTCCAAAAAAGCCGGTTGCTGCTAGGTAGCCCAAAAGGCCGCCACGGCGACCTTTTTCTGCTGAGGAGACGGCAAACACCATAGTGCCGCTGCTAATGATGAGAAAGAGCGTATTCAGCGCACCCATTTTCCAGTCCATGCGCGAGCTGGCTACCATGAAGGCTTCGGAGAACTTGTAGCGATAAACGGCATACGCAGTGAACAAGGCGCCAAACAGCAGGATTTCTGTCGCCAGGAACAACCACATACCAATGGTGGCCGATTCCTTCTGCTGCTCGATGGTGTAGAAGTGATGGGCAACATGGCTGTGTGCGTTAGACAACTTGGGCCTCCCTTCCAGTTGCAGTTGCAGGAGATGGATGCAAGCCGCCGGTCAGCTTGCCGGTTGGTTTGGCAGGCTGCGCCGGGCGTGTCGGATAGTTGTAAGCTTCTTCTGTGACAATGGGTTGCTCAAGGAAGTTTTCTGGCGGCGGCGGTGAAGTCGTCTCCCATTCCAACCCCTTGGCGCGCCAAGGATTCGAGGCGACTTTGCCGTAGCGCAACGACCAGATGAAGTACACCAGCGGCAACAGGTAGCCCACACCCAGGATGGATGACCCAGCAGTGGACATCACGTTCAGCACCTGAAACTCCGGTGCATAGACGTGGTAGCGGCGTGGCATCCCTAGGTAACCGATGATGAACATCGGGAAGAATGATAGGTTGAAGCCCACAAACAGGATGAGCGCACTTAGGCGACCCCACCATTCCGGATACATCCGCCCAAACATCTTAGGCCACCAGTAGTGTAGTCCGCCGAAGTAGCCCATCACGGCACCACCGACCATGATGAGGTGGAAGTGGGCAATGACGAAGTAGGTGTCGTGCAGGTGCCGGTCAAGGCCCATCGAAGCCAGAAACAGACCGGTCAAGCCACCAATCGTAAACAGCCCGATAAACCCCAAGGCGTACAGCATCGGGGTGTCGTAGGAAATCGAGCCTTTGTAAAGCGTGGCCGTCCAATTGAAAACCTTGACCGCTGAAGGCACAGCTACCAGATAGCTGAGAATGGAAAACAGCATGCCGGCATAGATGGACATGCTGGAGACATACATGTGGTGTCCCCACACGATAAAGCTGAAGATGGCAATCATCAGCGAGGAAACGGCGACAAACTTGTAGCCAAACACCCGCTTCCATGTAAAAGCCGAGATCAGTTCGCTAACTACACCCAGGCTTGGCAAGATCATGATGTACACTGCCGGGTGTGAATAAAACCAGAACATGTGCTGGAACAGCACTGGGTCGCCGCCTAACGCCGGGTCGAAAATGCCCACTTTGGCAAAGCGTTCGGCCGCTACCAACACCATGGTGATGCCCAGCACTGGTGTTGCCAGCACCTGGATAATGCTTGTTGCATACATTGACCAAATAAAGAGCGGTAGGCGGAACCAAGTCAGCCCCGGCGCACGCATTTTGTGAATCGTGACGATGAAGTTGAGGCCGGTCAGGATTGAGGAAAACCCGGTGAAAAACACGCCTAGTGTTGCTGCAATGACATGCGTGTTAGCAAAGGTCGTACTGTAGGGCGTATAAAACGTCCAACCCGTATCAATCCCGCCCACTGCCACAACCCACAGGGTAAACAGCGAGCCGATGACAAAAATGTACCAGCTCAGTAGGTTGAGCTTGGGAAAAGCTACGTCCTTGGCGCCAATCATCAACGGGATGAGAAAGTTGCCCAGGGTGGCCGGAATCGAGGGCACGAGAAAGAAGAAAATAAGAATTACCCCATGCAACGTGAAGAACTTGTTATACGTATCCGCTGTGAACAAGTCTGCCTGTGGCGTCAAAAGTTCGAGCCGGATAAGCAGGGCAAAAAAGCCGCCAAGGAAGAACATCAACGTGATGGAAACCATGTAGAGCAACCCGATCCGCTTGTGGTCGGTTGTAAAGAGCCACGATTTCCATCCGTAGTGAGAGTTCAGGTAGTGAATACGCGGTAAGGAAACGTTTTCTTCAATCATGGTGTCACTCGCACAGACCGCAGGACTGTTGCCCAAGTACTAGTTGGGCTTCCGGGTTGTTCCTTCTGCTGAGGGGGCAGATGTGGAGGAAGCAGCCGGAGACATGACTCCCGGCGCTTGGGTTGGTTTGACGGTTCCGGTCGGTAGCGTCTGGTCAGGATTTTGCCCAGCCGGACGAGGCGCCGGAGCCGTTGGCGGCGCTACCGGTTCAAACTGTGTGTACTTCTTACCTAGGTGCTTGATGTAGGCTACCAGCTCGATGATTTCTTCTTCGGTAAGCTGCCCATCGTAGCCGGGCATGATGTTGTCATAGCCGGCAGCAATCTTGGCGCCGGGCTTGATGATGGATTCGCGGAGGTAGTTTTCGTCTGCGACGACGACTTCTCCGGTTGTAAGCTGGACGTTGCGGCCGTAAAGACCGGGCAAGTAGGGGCCGCGGGCTTCGGCATCACCGGTATGGCAGCCATTGCAGGCCAGCTTGTTGAACAATGCCTCACCCCGCAACGCCAAGGAGCCGGTTGCTGCACCACTGAGCCAGTTCTGATACTCATGGGGCTCGAGCACAATGACCGAGCCGACCATGTTTGCGTGTTCAGTGCCGCAGTACTGCGAGCAGAACATGTGGTATGTCCCCGGTTTAGTCGCCTGAAACCAGACTTCAGTGTATCGCTTGGGAACTACGTCCATGTGAATCCGAAATGCCGGCACAAACATACTGTGGATGACATCTTCCGATACCATGACCAACTTGACGGGCTTACCAACCGGGATATGCAGTGTGTTGATCTCACGCTGCCCGTCCGGGTGCTGAAACTTCCACATCCACTGGCGACCAGTGCACGCAATTTCAAGCGCGTCTTCGGGAGCTTTGGCGTCCTTGAAGTACACAAATGCACCCCACCCAAAAAACGACATAAAGAAAAGCGAGGGAATGATGATCCAGGCCCACTCGAGCGCAATTGGAACGTGGGCTTCTTCGGCCAGTTGGTCTGGGGTGCGCCGACGGTATTTGACAGCAAAGTAGAAAATCAACGAAACGACAAGAATGGAGACGACGCCGCACACCGCCAGCATGAAAAAGTACAGGGCGTCAACATTAGCTGCATTGGCCGAGGCCCGCTCTGGAAACAGAGGAATCCATCCAAGCGCTGCCATCCAGTCAGAGTTGGTCGTCATGGTGGTTACTAGCCTCATGGCAAAATCCCTATCTGGCATTAGCGGTGGTTGAAGCTGCTGCCAGTGCCTGCCGTTCCTTGCGTTCTTGCCACAGGAAATATCCAATCAGGCTCCCCAGCAGAAGCACCGTCAGGACGGCAAATATCCTGACAGTCGTCAAAATGAGAGGCGTGTAGCGTCCTGTCAGTGGATCGTAGTGGAAGCAGTAAAGCAAGACCTGCTCGACAGGGCTGCCAATTTTGCCCTGTGACGACTGAATAAGCGCAAAGCGTAAGTCATTGGGGCGGTATTCGACCCCGTAAAAGTAGTGGGAGAGTCGCCCCTGGGGGGTAGCCACCATAATGGCACTGGCATGCGCATACTGCTGGGTGGCTTCATCCCAGGCATAGCGGAAACCAAGGGCGGCTGCCAGTCGGGATACTTCTTCTTCTCGTCCGGTCAGGAAGTGCCATCCCCCTTCTGTGCCGGGACGACCATAGCGCTTGAGGTAGCTCTGTTTCTTGCCGGCAGCCAGTTCGGCCGTCTCCCGAGGGTCAATGCTCACAAGGATGACTTCAAAATCCTGTCCTGGCGTGTAGTGAACTTCGCGTAGCCCTTTGATCAACCCGTTGATAATTTGCGTACAGAGCATCGGGCAGTTGAAGTAGACCGGCGCCAAGATGACCGGCTTGTCCGTAAAATAGGTTTGTAAGGGGCGTTCCACACCGGTTTCATCCCGCAACTGGACATCAAGCGGAAGTTGGGCGCCAAGGTTCTGCGTAACGCCAATTTGCTTGAGCAGCTCCGGTGAACCAGAAGGCAGTCCGGTTTGGGTAGGCAATTCGATTTGCTGTCCAATGCCGTACTGGGCCGAGACCGGTGTCGTCATTGCCAATCCCAGCAAGATGAACCAAACCGTTGCAAGAAGTTTCTTCATACGAGACCCCACTTTACGAAGGCGGTAGGATGTTCCCGGACCTTGTGCTATCCCGGTTAGGTAAGCTATGGCCGGGAATGGTCGTTTGCTGAATTGGAAGTTGTCATCCCTTTAGAATGATTCACCGAGGCTGCTGCTGGTGATAGGGTGGTTGTTGTTAGACGCGGTAGCGGCCGCCCAGAATTGGAATCACCCGAATGCCGTAGCACTTCTTCCTTGTCAAAAAGCGGCATGCCTGTCTCTGCCGGACGGTTGACGCCGGTTGGAGCGTTGAAAGCGCGAACCCGGTTGCTGCTTGGCAAGCCTCGTTCAAGCGTAAGCTGCATCGCTAGATCAATCGGGATATGAACGATGCCCTTTTCTTTTGAGACCCAGCCATAGCTCTTGAGGTGGGCTTCTTCCTTCGCCCGCCAAAGCCGCATGTCGGCTTCCGGCGATTCCTGAAGGGGGGGCTCAGAGGTGCTCACAATCCGTGGCGCTTCACGAAGGCGCTCGGTCTTTGGCTGTACAACCCGGCTGTTGCGTTCGTCCAAGTAGCTGTAAAGCATGTTGATGACGACAGCACAGCAGATTGTAAAGATCAGGACCGCAATGCCAACGCCGAACACGGCTTTGATGTTGGCGTCGCTTTGCTCGAAACCAACGCCGTTTGGGAGCTGATGCTGTTCGGGCTTGTCGTGCTTAGTGTCCGCCATGGGCAAACGCCTCCTTCAGCCTCGGATCGTGCCGTGGGATAAGTGGACGTTGCTGCAAATTGCGCACGTAAAACCACACCCAGATACCTCCGATGGCAAGGGGAGTGACAATGTCCATCCAGGTCAGGTTGAAGTGTGACAGGTGCTCAGCCGCATGAAAGCCATGCCCGATATCGTACGTCGGCTTAATCCACCAAAAGAGGTCCACCATGCGCATGAAGATGATGAAAATGCCGACGTAGATGAGGGGCTTGCCGGGGTCTTTGACCTGCCGTTGCAAGAGAACGACGAAGGGCAGCATAAAATGCCCAACCAGCAGGCTGGCGGCAACATATCCCCAGCCACCGTGAAGCCGGTTGAGATACCACGGGGTTTCTTCCGGCAGGTTGCCGGAGTACGTAATGAGGAACTGGGACAACGAGGTGTACGTCCACAACATGGTAAGGGCCAGCATGAGGTTGCCGAAGTCCCGGAAGTGCTTGGAACTGATCAGCCCCTTGAACGGCGGCATATCCGACATCAGCGCTACAAGTGCTGCCGTAAAGCAGATGGCCGAAAGCAGGTTGCCCACCATGTTGATGAGGGGGTACATGGATGAGAACCAATACGGTTCAAGTGACATCAGCCAGTCAATGTTGGAAAATGTCATCGTAATGGCCATCACCAGCAGCCCTGGGCCGCTCAGGTTGCGCAGTTTCTGGGCTAGCTTCTTATCACCACTTTGGTCTTGCTCTAGTGACCAACGGCTGAGGAAATAGGCCCAGACGATCCACACGGTGAAGTAAAATACCAAGCGTCCCAAGAAAAACGGCACATTCAGGTACGTTGCCTTGTGATGTAGGTGATGGTCTGCCTCAACGCGGGCAGTATCTGTCCAGATATAAAGTTTGTTGAGCAGCACCCCGGCCAGAATCGGTAGGAAAAACAGCGCCATCAGCCACATGTTGCGCGTAGCTGCTTCCATGGTGCGCCGACCCAGAATGCCCCAGCCTCCGCCAGTCAGGTACTGGATCATCAAAAGCACCATTGCTCCCAGGGTCATCCCATTCCAGAAGGTGAAAGCAAACAGGTAGGCGTGTAGGAACTGTCGGAGGTCCAGAACGGCCGCAACAATGCCAAGCACGGCACCAAGGATGCCAACAATGAGCGCGGGTGTTTGAATCTGCTTGAGGATGGGCGGCACGGGGGCGTCCCACTGCACTTGCGTAGCGTCATAGCTCATCAGTGCGTCCCTCCTGAAGGCGGAGCCGAAGGTGAAGCGGCCGGAGCAGCCGCCGAGGTCAACTGAGCCGTCAGTTGCTGCCGCTGATCGGCAGGTACGTCCTCGAGCCGGGCGTTCTGGCTCAACTGTAAAGCCCGGACATAAGCCACAATGGCCCACCGGTCAGAAACTGGAATCTGGTGCGCATGACCCGGCATAGCACCGTAGCCATTCGTAATGACTGAGAAGTAGTACCCCACCGGCTTTTCGCGGGTTTCCGGGTCATGAAACGAGGGCGGCGCAGAAAACCCTCGCTGAACAATCATGCCGTTTCCGTAGCCGGAAAACCCATGGCACATACTGCAGTAAATGGTGAAACGTTCTTGTCCTCGCTTGAGGACTTCTTCGGTGATAGGAAAAGGGAATGTCGTTACATACTCGCCGTTTTCCTTGCGACCCAGAAACACTTCTGGATCATCGCGTAGAAAACCACGCGCAACCGTACCCGGAACCAGCGGACGTGCTGAGGCGCGATCAGGGAAAATTTCGCTTCGCTCTAGTGGGTCGTAACGCGGCTGGTAGCTCATTTTCTGCTTGCAGCCCGCGCTGCCAGCCAGAAGCACTGCCACGATGCCGGCCCAGACGAGGCTTTGCTTGAGGCCACTAGTCGTTTTCAACATCGTGAATCTCCATTGGCTTGAGGCCTTCGAGAAACTTGTGGACGGCATCGAGGTCGAACTTTGGATCAGCCGACTCGATGCAGAGAAAAAACCGGCTCTGCGTGGCCTGGGAAAAGCTTGGCACGTTGAACAGGGGATGGTGAGGGCGCGGCAGTCCGTTGAGCGCCAGCATCGCCAGCACACCGGTAAAGGCAGCACACGCTACCGTGCACTCAAACGTGATCGGGATGAACATTGGCCAGGCATAAAGCGGTCGGCCGGCAATGTTCATCGGGTAGTGCACCAGGTTGGCATAAACCTGCATGCCAAACCCAAGACACGCCCCGATCAATCCGGCAAAAAAGACAATCTTGGAAAGAGGGTTTTTGTGGTCATGCATGGCTTCGGCCAGTTCTTCAATAGGGAAGGGCGAATAGGCGTCATACTTGCGATAACCGGCCTCGTACGTAGCACGAGCTGCGGCAACCAAGGCCGCGGGTGACTCAAATTCGGCCAACACTCCGTAGTAACGCGGTCGGTTGCTTGGTTTCATGACCTTGCCGCTCCTTTCTCCGGTACGCCGGTTGCGCCCGGCAGAAGCATCTGCATTTCAGACATCGAAATCATCGGCAGCAGGCGGATAAACAGAAACAGCAGCGTTAGGAAAAAGCCCATCGTGCCGATGTACAGCGTCCAGTCCCAGAATGTCCCGGCATAGGTTCCCCACCCAGAAGGGAGAAACGTCCGGTGGAGGCTGACGACGATAATGACGTACCGCTCCAGCCACATGCCGACGCTGACAAACATGGAAATCGCAAACAGCCACCACGTATTGCGTCGAATCCGCTTTGACCAGAGAAACTGTGGGGCAATGATGTTGCACACGATCAGTCCAACATACAGTGGCCAGTACGGACCGAAAAGGCGGTTGTGAACCATGAACTGCTCGTATTCGTTAGCGCTGTACCAGCCGTAGAACAGTTCCATAATGTAGGCGTAGCCCACCATGTTCCCTGTCACCAGCGTAATCAGCCCCATGTTTTCAAGGTGCTTGTCGGTGATGAAGTCTTCCAAACTGTAGGCCCACCGCACTGGAATCGTCAGGGTCAGCACCATGGCGAAACCCGCGTAGATGGCGCCAGCGACGAAGTACGGAGGGAAGAACGTTGCGTGCCAGCCCGGAATAATGGACACAGCAAAATCAAAGCTGACAATGGTGTGCACCGAAAGCACCAGCGGCGTCGAAAGCCCGGCCAGAATCAGGTAGATGGACTCATAGCGATGCCAGTGACGGGCCGAGCCGCGCCAGCCCAGCGAGAAAAAGCCGTAAACGGTTTTGGCAAACCAGCTTCGCGCCCGGTCGCGCATTGTCGCTAAGTCAGGAATAAGGCCGACATACCAGAACACAAGCGAAACACTGGCATAGGTTGAGACGGCAAACACGTCCCATTCGAGCGGACTACGAAACTGTGGGAAATACATCCCCATGGTGTTGGGGTACGGAAAGAGAAAATAGGCATACCACGGCCGCCCCAGATGCAGCACCGGGAACAGCGCCGCGCACGCCACAGCAAACAGCGTCATAGCTTCGGCGAAGCGGTTGATCGAGGTACGCCATTTCTGGTGCAACAGTAGCAAAATGGCTGAAATGAGCGTTCCGGCGTGCCCGATACCGATCCACCAAACAAAGTTGATGATGTCAAAACCCCAGCCGACCCGGTTGTTGATGCCCCAGACCCCGACGCCCTTGTAGAGGAGGTAGCTGATTGAGCCAAGCATCATCATGAAAATCATGAAGGAGATGCCGAAGCCAACCAGCCAGCCAAAGGTCGTTCCCCGCTGCAGGACAATGGCGCTGATCTTTTCGTTGATGCTGGCATAGGTGTGCCCTGGCCCAATGATGGGCAAGCGACTGGTGGGTGACTGAGATGATTCAAAGACATTCGACTCAGGCATGGTTAGGGTCGCTCCTATAGTTCCTCAGTGGCCAGATGCATGGCTTCCGGTGGTTGTCGCCGGTGTGCTGTTGTCGGGATGGTTGTCACCAGAAGGTCCACCATGTCCGCTGTGACTCGACGCCGCTTGGCGGGCCGGCACCAGGTCAGGGTGGACGTTACGCACTTTTGCCAGATAGGTAGTCCGGGGACGAACGTTGAGTTCGGCTAGCAGCCCATAGTTGGTGGGCTCTTTCCGCAACTGGGCAACCTGACTATTTGGGTCGTTGATGTCGCCAAAGATGATAGCCTGCGTCGGGCAAACAGCCTGACAGGCTGTGATAACTTCGCCGTCTAGGATGCGCCGGTCTTCTTTTTCGGCCTCGATGCGGGCGGCATTGATGCGCTGGATGCAGTAAGTACACTTCTCCATTACCCCGCGCGTCCGCACCGTCACATCCGGGTTGCGCCCCAGTTTCAGCACCGGCGTGTCATAGTCGGAGTAGTGCAGGAAGTTGAACCGGCGCACCTTGTAGGGGCAGTTGTTGGCGCAGTATTTCGTCCCGACACAGCGGTTGTAGGTCATCTCGTTGATACCTTCCGGGCTGTGGGTCGTTGCGGCTACCGGACACACCAGCTCGCACGGAGCCATTTCGCAGTGCTGGCACATGACGGGCTGCAGGTGCAGGGCGAGGTTGGGGTCGTTCGGGTCGCCGGCGTAATACTGGTCAATCCGAATCCAGTGCATTTCGCGCTCGCGCAGCACTTCGGCCTTACCCACGATAGGGATGTTGTTTTCGGCCGTGCAGGCTACGACGCACGCCTGGCAGCCGGTACATACGTTCAGGTCCACAACCATGCCCCAAGCGTAGCCCTGGGTATAGTCATCCGGCGGCTCAAACAGCGTCAGTTTGCGCGCTTTTGGGTCGTCAAACTCAGTTCGTGCAAACTGTGGGTCAGAGAGGTATTCGGTCAGGGTGGCTTCCCGGACAAGCTGACGACGCCTAAAGGCCCCGGCTGCTTCAATTTCCCAGTGCATCTGGGTGCAGGCCAGGCGCGTGGTCTCGCCGGTTTGGCTGACCTTGGCTCCGCTGGCCATCCACAAGTTCTCGGCGGTTCGCAGCAGATTGGCATTGAAGCCGGCCCCATTGCCGACGCTGCCAGCTCGTTCCCGGCCGTATCCTAGGTGCATGGTCAAGGTGTTATCCGGGTGACCAGGCACAATCAGCGCTGCGCCACGCACGCGCCGCCCCCCAACTTCTACTTCAACAACGGGATATGGTTCTGTGTCGTGTTTTCGGACGACGCCAAGCTCGGCGCCTGTACGGGGTGAGACAATAACAGCATTGTCCCAGGTGAGTTTCGACCGGGGTTTTGGCGTTTCCTGAAGCCAGCCGTTATTGGCAAAGCGGCCGTCGTAAATCATTGGGTCAGGGCGAAACACGACTTCAAAGCCGCTTGGGGCTGGCTTAGGCAGGGTCGCCATCGCTTCGGCGAGCGCACCGGTAAGTTGGACTTCGACAGGGGTAAAGGCCGAACCGGCTAAGTAGCCGTCATGCAGCGTGCGCCGCCACTGCTTCTCAAATTCATCTTGTAATCCGACAGCGTTGCGTCCTATCCGCACCGGGCCGCTGACGCTGGGGGTAAAAGCTTTGCCGGACTTTAGTTGCGCCAGGTTGCGCTGCCAGAAGTTGCGGACAATTTCTTCACTGCTTTGGTTGAACTCTTCCAGGAAGGCAGCGAGCAGTTCGAGCGGCGATTTAGTTTCCCGGTAAAGTGGCGCAATGAGTGGTTGCTGTACGGAAACCGTGCCATCGTGCGCACGGGCATCACCCCAGCATTCGAGAAAGTGCGATGCCGGAATGTGCCAGTGGCAGTGAGCCGAGGTCTCATCAAAGTAAAGGCTCAGGTGAGCGGCAAGTTTGACTTTCTGTAAACCGCCGGCAAAGTCTACATCGGCCGGCGCTGTGTAAGCTGGATTCCCACCCAAGATGATAAGGGTTTCGACAGCGCCGGCATGCATTTCCGCCACGAGTTGTCGGAACTCAGCTTCCTGGTCAGTTGGCGCAACTTCAGGCGTGTCGGTGTAAAACAGGGTTTGCCCGACATTACCCAGTTTGGCGTTGATGGCGTGGGCTAGGAAGTGAAGCGCGGCTGGCTGGTAGTCCCCGACGAGGAAGAGGCTCTTGCCGGCATGGGCCTGCAGGTCCTTGACCACGGTTTCAACAAACTTGGCATGGGCTGCCGGTGGTTGTGCCGGCCGTCCGGTGGCAATCCCCAGTCCGACGGCAATGGCGTTGGCGATTTCGATAAGCTCACTGGGACGTACGGCAATCCGGTGGTCGGCTACGGTACCGGTGGAAGTGAGCGTGCACTCGACCATGTACAGCCGTGACATTTGTTTGGTGGCGTCTTGTCCAAAGCGGGCGCGGCGGCGACGACTGAAATCCTGGGCGTAGCGCACATGGCCGGGACCGGCAGCAAGGAAATCCGCATCGAGCGCAACTACAACATCGGCTGCTTCAAAGCGGTACTGAGAGGCGACATAACGTCCGAAGGCGAGCTTTGCGCCAGCGCGCGCCAAGTTTCGGCCGCATGGTTCGTACTGCACCCATTTTGCCTTCGGAAACGCAGCCAGAACACGCTGAAGCTGGAAGCCAAGCGCCGGCGAAACGACGGTTTCTGTCAGAATCCGTAGCCCAGCCCCCTGGTCGGCCCGGTGCCGGTCGAGTGCCTTGCGCAGGTCGCGCAAAAACATCTCATACGGACGTGCATCCCCGTAATAGCGCGTAGTTTGAGAGCGATCCGGGTCATAAAGGGTCAGAAGAGCTGCTTGCGTGAGCGCATCGGTCGCCCCAAGGCTGGCTGGGTGATCGGGATTGCCTTCGATTTTGGTGGGGCGGCCCATGTGACTTTCAACAAGAACTCCAATGACCTGCTCCCCCATGCTAAAGGTGGAAGCGTAAAACAGCGGTTTGCCCGGAACGATTTCTTCTGGTGCTTTGACGTAAGGCACGATTTTGCCGTCGTCCGGGTAGGCGCTGCATGCGGTGAGCCCAGCCAGCCCAAAGGAAGCGCCCATGATTTTGAGGAAATGCCGCCGGTCAAGGGCATCACCAAGCAGTGACGCCTGACGCGGAAAGGCTTCGACAAGCGCCGCTTGGGCTTCCGGGTCGGCAAGTAGCCGTTCAATACCGCGCCAGTGCGCTGGCTCTGGCTGGGGCGTGGTGGGCATGGGAGAGACAGAGGAACGTGCGGAATGATCGGTCATGGCGTCACACTTCGGCGTTCAGTGGTGACATGTCGAGCAACTGGTCAGCTTGCGAGGCGATTCGATGTTGTATTCCTTGACAAGGCGCGCTCCCAGACTCGCTTGCGTTTCGCCAATGTCTTCGGGCTTCCACGTCATATTGAAGACTTGGTCACGCGGCCGAATGTACTGGGCTGGATTGCGGTGGCAGTTCAAACACCACTCCATCGTGTGGGGCTGGTCTTTGTAGATGAGTTGCATTTGATCGACCCGCCCGTGGCAGGACACACATCCAATCCCCTTTTGCACGTGGATACCGTGGTTGAAATAAACGTAATCGCCGAGGTTGTGGACGCGATTCCACTCCAGCGCCTGTCCCGACTTCCAACTGACGCGGACGGGTTCGAGCATCGGCGCGCCAAACCAGATTTGCTGATGGCAATTCATGCATGTCGAAATCGGGGGCACATTGGCGAAGGCAGAGTTTTCGACCGAGGTATGGCAGTAGCGGCACTCAATGCCTAGTCCGGCAACATGGTGCTGGTGACTGAACTGCACCGGTTGGGGAAGCGCCAGTCCCACGTTGGTGACGTTCGATGAGCGGTTGATCTCAAGCAGCAGCCACGCACCAAATCCGATGATGAACACTGCTCCGAAGATCGAAACCTTCGCCACCGTGTTCATGCTGCGATGGAAATGTTGAGCCATAATCAAACCCCTCTGTTGCGCGCCACTCCCATCCCGGCCGAAAACCAAGCCCTAGTCAAGGCGCTGCCTGTCCATCCAGCAGGGGACAGGCACGATGGGGAGTGAAGACACAGCTTGCCAATCTGGGACGTTGTCACTGTCGTTCAGAGTAACCATCAGGTCGCTTTATCCCGCTTATGCCTGGACGCAACAGGGCGAGGGGGGACAGGGAGCGGGACGGATACTCGTCATCAAACGTTTGGTTTCGTACACCGGACAGCCGCGGCAGGTGGACCGGGGAGGTGCTGGCACTACCGCTGAAGCCCATGGCTTCGTGTGCTGCCGTACAAAGCGGCACTAATCTAGCGTGTTTTTTCAAACATTCCAAGCCTTTTTTGCATGTTTTTTCACAAAAGGGTAGCAGCCACCCGCGTTTGCCTAGCCTTTGCCGGCTGTGATGTGCTGAGTATCAGGGTTGTGCTGGGGCTTGACCGTGCCGGGCGTGGAACTGCTCCAAAACCCGCCCATAGTACGCTTCGTAGCGCGCAACAATGTCATCGGCATTGAAGCGTTCCACCGCCGTGCGTCGGCAGGCTTGGCGCATGCGGCGGTGTAGGGCATTGTCGGTCAGCAAGCGGTAGGCATACTCGGTCATGCTGTGGATGTCGCCAACTTCAGCTAGAAAACCGGTTTCGCCAGGGGTGACAAGTTCCGGTAGCCCCCCAGTACAGCTTGCGATGACCGGCACTTCACACGCCATGGCTTCAAGCGCTGCCAGCCCGAAGGACTCTGATTCCGAAGGCAGCAGGAGCAGATCGGCCAGGGAAAGATACGCCGGAATGTCTGGCTGTTTGCCGACGAAGTGAACCCGGTCGGCAATGCCTTTCTGCCGGGCAAGCCACTGCGCCTGAGCGCGCTCTGGGCCATCGCCGACCATGACCAACTGTACCGGGAGCCGACGATTGAGGCGGGCGGCAATGCGGATGCAGTCAGTTGTGCGTTTGACGGCGCGGAAGTTGGAGACATGAACGAGGAGAGGTTCGTCGGGCTTGGCAAAGGTGGCCCGAAGCGCTGGATTTTCTATCCGCTGGTAGACCTGGCTGTTGACGAAATTGGGAATGACCTCAATGGGGGTGTCGGCGCAGATGTCGAATTCGCGGCAGGTTTCTGCGCGCAAGTATTCTGAAACGCAGGTTACTCCGTCGCTTTGCCGGATAGCAAAGCGCGTAATGGGCAAGTAAGAGCGGTCAGTGCCAACGAGAGTGATGTCTGTGCCGTGGAGCGTGGTGATAAAGGGAATTGGACGGGTTTCTTTGAGCATCTCCCGCGCTAGGAAGGCGCTGACGGAATGCGGAATCGCATAGTGCACATGTAGAAGATCGAGCTTGTATTCCAGCGCAACTTCAGCCATGCGCACCGCCAGGGCCAACGCATAAGGTGCTGTATCAAACAGGGCATAGTTGGTCGCTTCGACTTCGTGAAAGTGGATGCTGGTGGGCATCCGGCTGAGGCGCAACGGCAGCGTGGCGCAGATAAAGTGCACTTCGTGGCCACGGGCGGCCAGTTCAAGGCCAAGTTCGGAAGCGACGATGCCGCTTCCGCCGTAGGACGAGTAACATGTGATACCGATTTTCACAGCGGTTGGTTCCTCTCCACAGAAACTTCTCCGGGCCGCGCCGCACCGACCTTACGCCCCTACTCTGAGCCGTTGCGACGACGTAGCCGTGCCGCAAAAAAGCCGTCGGTTCCATCCTGGTCGGGCCACAACCGCAGAAAGCCTTCGCTGGTCAGCGCGTCACCGGCATCAGGTGGGGGGGCAACCTCAAAATTGCGGTGGTGTTTGAGAAAAACCCGCATCACTTCTTCACCTTCGCGGGCTTCAAGCGAACAGACAGCATACAGAAGAATGCCGCCGGGTTTGACTGCCTGGGCGGCGTTCCAGAGCAACCGAGTTTGAACGCCGGCTAGCTCAGACAGTTTGCGGAAGGTAAGCCGCCACTTGATTTCGGGGTGGCGGCGCAGCGTGCCGGTGCCAGAGCATGGTGCATCCAGCAGCACGGCGTCGAAAGAATCTGGAAAGAGTGAAAAGGGCAGTTTTTTGCGGGATCGCCGATGGTCAGCCGGTGAAATCAGGTGGGTTGAAGTAGCGTCAGCAACATAGCACCGGGCAATGCGGACGCCCAGCCGGGCTAAGTTCTGTTCCATGGCCGCTACCCGGTGGGGGTGAATATCCAGCGCCGTGATTGTGCCTTCATTTTGCATCAAAGCAGCAAGTTGGGCTGTTTTACCACCTGGTGCAGCGCACATGTCAAGAACACGCTGCCCTGGTGCAACGCCAAGCCAGTGCACAACCCGCTGCGAGCCAGCATCTTGGACGTAGACTTTGCCACTAGCGATAAAGGGTGCAAGAAGAGACAAATCGCCCTCAACGATGCCAGCTTGGGGCAGGCCAGCAACAGGCTGAAGTGTCAGCCCAGCAGCAACTAGCTCATTCCAGGTGATTTGTGGGTCTTGGCGGAGGGGATTGAGCCAGATAAAGGTTGGTGCTGGCAGATTGTTAGCCGCGGCAAGGCAGGTGGCACGGGTTTCACCAAAGGCCCGCGCCCAGTGGCTCAAGAGCCAGGCTGGATGAGAGAGATCAGCTTCCCGGTCGGCAATGGTAGCCGGCTCAATGCGGGGTGGCGAGGGAGACAAAGGCAATTTGCGGCGCGTTCTTTTTGGTGAAATGGGTGGCGGCGTCGGTTTTTTGAGAATCCGTCGGACCGGCGCGAGTTTTTGTTCATCCAAACCGCGCTGCCGCAGGATTTCACGCAAGACGGCGTTGACGAAGCCGGCGGCATGGGTGCTTTCGGAAGATTGTTTGACGAGTTCAACGGCGTCATGGACGACGGCAAAGGGTGGGACGCGCGTCAGGAAGACGATTTGGTAGAGGGCCATTCGCAAGGCCGTCCGCACTGCCGGATCAAGGGTCGTGATTTCCCGCCCAAGGTGTTCCCGAAGCTGGGCGTCGAGCTTGCCCCGCCAGCGCAGGGTTCCCATGACGATGTCCGTTGCCAGGCGACGGTCAGCAGCAAGCTGGTCGGGGTTTCCGTAGGGAGACAGGCGAGCAAAGGCGGCATCAAGCGCTTCGTTTGACCACGCCTCATCCGTTTCAACACGCATCAGCGCTAGGAAAGCCGCCCGGCGTGCCCGGCTGACTTCCCGCAGCGGCATTGTTGACGGCAACGCATCGGATGCTTCTGGCGTAAGAGCCATACAAACCTCGAGCAGCAGTTGGCCTTGGCTAGCAGTTACTGCCCCCCTTGGGTTGCCGGCCGGCGCAACTTATGGCTTTCAGGTCTGGTCTTGCTCACGGTTGACGGATGACACCGATCACAGCTTCCTAGGTTGAACACCGCGATGAAGTTATGCTGTGCCGGCGCAAAGCTGGGCATAGGGAGCAGGCGTTGGACCCGTTCCTTGGGGTCTTTTTCATTGATTTTCTCAATTCGCTCGAAGCCATGGCAACCCGCGCAGGCCTGGTTTGCCGGATAGGTTGGGTTGCGCCGAAAGGTGGTTTGCACCAGCCAGTCCCATTCGAGCTTTTCTTTAGCAAACTCTTCCTTGCTTTTCTTACCGCGTTTTGGACGGGCGTCCCGGAGTTCCTTCGTGAGCGTCAGCAGATTGCCATGACAACTCCGGCAGGAAAGGGCAGTTTGTTTGCTGGCCGCATCGGGATGCGTCATGGCAGCTAAGGGTGTTACCTTACCAAGGTTGTTGAGAAACTCAATGGTCTCAAATGGTTTACTAGGGTCCCACTGCCGGTTGAACACCGCATGGTGGCTGCCATGCTGAAACTCTAACGTAATGGCCGTGTAGCGTGGCGCACGGAGCAGCCGGCGGTCTGGGTGGCGTTCTAGAGGGTGGCAACCAGCGCAGTTGGTTGCGTAGGGCTCGGCTGCTTCCCGTCCAGTAAGCACCTTGGCATTTTCAATGTGGCACACAAAGCATTCACGGTGTTCGGGACGTGATACATAGACGTTACGGCGGGTAGGCTGATTTGGCGTGCCGATTAGCATCGGCTGTGCCTGTACGTGATGGCAGCTTTCGCAACTTTCTCTGGCGTGGGCCGAAATGGCATGTGAGTACAGCGCTCCAAATTGGGTTTGCCGTGCCGGATGGGGGAACGGATGGAGGTTTTTGGCCGTCTGACCAACCGGAGGCCCGTTATGGCAGACCGCGCACATAACCTGAAGCTTGGCCATACGCGCGCGGTTGCCAGGCGTTACTGCAAAACTGTGACAACCCGTACAAGCCGAGTGTTTGACCGGGGCTTGGCGGCCGGCGTACTGCTGTAAGTAAGCCGGTGTTTCAAAGGGATATTGTCCGAAGCCATCGGTGCGAACTTCTTCCGGCCGTACGATGTGACAGTAGTTGCAATCAAGCCGGATGGTAGGTTTGCCGTCGTTGAAGCGGATAAGTTCCTTGTCCACGATGGCCACGTCGCCTGTCGGGTGTTGGTCATGCCGGAACGCTCCTTCCGGCAGGTTGTCCTCTGGCACAGGCGGGTAGATTGTCCCGGCTAGCGGCGTAGAAGCGCCCACCACCAACCCTGTAGGTGGCTGGGTCGGCGAGGGCGTGCCTTGCGATTGAGCTAGGCTGAACCAGCCACTCCCGATGAGGACGAGCCACATGATGATGAGCTTGAGACGCACTGCCTTTTCCCTTGCTTTGTCGGCCACCGCGTTCACAGATTGGGATTGGGAGGAAACTTGAGGAATGCCAGGCGAACACCACGCACAAACACCTGGTCGCTACGTATGTTTGCTGGAGATTCAAAGCCGGCTGAGCCAAACGCCGCGATGATGTCATCTTGGTCAATCCCGTCGCCGCTGATGCCAATCCCACCAACCAGCACGCCGTTTTTGTAAAGCGGCACTCCACCGGCAAAAATCTGCAACCCGTTACGGAGATTTGCCGGTGGGCGGCGAATGACCGGCACACTGCCGGGATTGGAATAGTTGGTAAGAATGTCGGCCAGTGTACCGGCAATAAGATCGAGCTGAAGGCCAGTATTGAACGGACTCCACACGTTGGTGTTGGTAAAGAGGCGGCTTCCGTTTGAGAACGGTCCTGGTGGATTGGGTACGCAGGGCCCAGAGCCGGTACAGTCAATCCCATCTGGGAAAAACGGGCGATGGAGGTCGCCCAAGCCCCGGCAACTGAAGGCAATCGCCCCATTGAGCTGAATACCGTCTGCCGCGGCGCGGCTGACGTAGTTGCCCAACCCGGCTGCGGTGAGAATGGCGCCGGCATTGGGATGGCTCATAAAGGCAGCCGAGCGAGCTTTCTGGACTGCCACATCTACTCCGAAGACGGGTGCGTCAGGCGTTCCCCGCAGGCCCAGCAGATTGCCTTCTGCATCCACAACGGCCACGTTGACTTCAGCAAAGTTGTTGAGAGGAAGCCGAATCCCAGCGCGCGTAATGTAGGCTTGTTGAATCGCCTGCGAGAGTATCCGTTCCACTTCGGCTGCAGAAAGCTGGGCACTCGACCTAATAGCAGCCAACGGCGTAAAGATACGAACCGGACGACCGCCCAAGGTTCCACACGTAAACTGACTGCCGGGGCCAAGAAATGGTACGCCAGCTCTGGGAGTGGCTTGGGTGCCGAACGCTGGGATGACCATAAAGCTTCCGTGAGCTGCTAAGTTGACGAGCGGTTCGGGTACAGGTGGCGGCGCATTGACAAAACGTAGGGCAACACCGTCAATCAGAATCTGGTTGCCACGGATACCGGCTGGTGCTTCAAAGCCCCGTGAACCAGCGACGGCAATAAGCTCTTCTGGCGATTGGTCGTTGTCCCTTGGGTCGAGGTCAAGGCCGTAGTTGCCATCTAGCTCGACCCCGATACCACCCACTGGTGAATCTCCAATGTAGAGGGGGACACCACCAGGGTCGGCCGACAGCCCGAGCGGCAAGCGAGGATTGATGTCACTAAAGAGCAGACTGGAAAACTGAACGCCAAACAGCGGACCGCTACGAGTGAAGGCAACTCCCGGCGGAAAGTGCTCTTGGATGATGAAACTGGCCGTTCGTGGGGTAAAGGCATTGCCACTGGTTGCGAAAAAGGCACATGTGCCGGCTTTGGAAATGGCTGCCAGTTCGCTGGGGATAGGTCGCCCGCCAAGCGGCCCGCCTGAGATGAAGGTGTTGGGATTGGCACCGGTCATGCGGAATACGGCCAAGACGTTGGCTTCCCGGTCGGTCACGGCAATTGTCGCGCGCAGGTTCAAAGCAACGGCGCGAGTGACGGCCTGGGTGATGATCTGGGTTACGTCGCTGGCCGATAGGGCACGTTCATTTGGGTTCGGGCACAGCGGTTTGTTGAGCGCTTGAGTTTGGGGAGGTGGAGCCAAAACGGCGTTGCTACCGGTAATCGTGCGCGAGCCACAGGCTGAAAGCAGCGGAATGCAGGCACTGAGCAACACAAAAAGCAGGCTCGGAAGTAAGTGCAAGCAACGCATACTCGTCGTACGTACCCTTGGGGAAACGAAGTCAGAACTCATCGCAGGGCCTGATTCGGGCGTATCGTGTTTACAAGCGGCTGTTTGTGGCGTGAAGTATTCCAAAAGTGTTTGTAACCATACCAAAATGCCTTGAGATTACAACCAGAAAAGCGAGTTTTGGTGTAGCTTCTAAAAGCAAGTGCTGGGCTAGTGGCGTTCTGGCAAGGGATCAGGCAGGAGCTGTCCGTCGCTAGCCAAACGGTATCTCTGCCCACGCCATGTGATGGTCTTTCCACCAAAGCCACCAAGCCAAATAGCCACATGAAGAAGGTCGCGCAGAGGAAGCCAACCAAGGTGGTAGATTGTCAAGGCATCCCCAAGGACGCGCGCCGTTTGCCATGCGGCAAGAAACCGTAGCGTGAGGGTGCCGAGAAAAAGACCCCATGCAAGTGGGACAAAAGGAAACATGCCAACAAGAAGGCATCCCCACCAGCAGGTATGGGTCAGAAGCAGTCCTGTGTAACCGCCAGGGCGGGCAGTCCGAATCGTGCGCGCCCACCGCAGTTGGTGGCTTAGAAAGTCACGCCATGTCAGGCGGGGTACAACCGTCTCCACAACACATGAGGACAAACGGACTTCGTAACCGGCCTGGTGGGCGAGATGTCCTAGCATGTAATCATCCCCCAGGTAGTTTGCTAAGCGGGCTAGTCCGCCAAAACCGGCGATGACCGTCTTGCGCGTAGCAATCGTAGCGCCAAAGGCGAAGCTCAACCCTTCGGTAAGGCGAGCAGCCAGCACACCGGCAATGAAGTCTGTACTGATGCCTAGACATTCAAAATGGGCTGGGAGTCCGCCAGCAGCCTTTCCGCGATAGGGACAGGTGACAACGCCCACATGGGGGTGTTGTAAGGGGCGGACAACCGTGTGCAGATAGTTGGGCGGAACACGAATGTCAGCGTCACTTATGACCACCGTATCGTATTGTGCAGCGTCAAGGGCATGGGCCAGGCTGGTGACTTTGGGGTTAGTACCGAGCGGGGGCGGCTGGAAAACGCAGGTAGTACGAACGCCGGGATAGGTTTGGCGTAGGCGCTCGATGACGGCAACGGCTGCGTCTTCCGGGTCGTGAAGGGCAAAGATAATTTCGTAATTTGGGTAATCCTGGCAGAAAAACGTTTCCAAGCAGGCTTCGAGATCGTCGTCAGCCCCGCGAATAGGTTTGAGAATGCTCACCGGGGGAGCAAAGTGAGTAACCTGGCGCTGTTCCAGCCTGCGCAGCCGCCGAAACCAAAAGGTACCTAGCAAGACAACGAACTGGTAGACCCCGGAGGCCACCGCAAGCAATGCCAGACCGGCAAACAGCCAAGAATTGACCTGCATTCGGATTGGGTGTGAGTCAGCGTGTTAGGGCATTTGGATGACACGGCGCTCACATGGGAGTCAACTCCGGGTAACTCAAAAAAACAACAGATAAGCGCCGCCGGTGACAAGCAAGGTTCCAACCCAGCGCGTTGGGTTGACGTGTTCTTTGAGGATGAACCGAGCACCTAGGGTGTTGAGAACAAAACTCAGCGCCGTTGCCGGCTCAACCAAGCTGACCGGCGCTACGGACAGAGCTGCCAGCAATGAAACAAACGCGCCGGCCATGCAACTTATCCCGAGGTAAAAGCCCGGAGCACCAAGCGTGCGTCCGGCAAGTCGCAGAGCATCACGCCAGGTACGGAGATCATCTTTGCCAACCTGCTTCATGGTGCGGCTAAGGATGAGGTCTCCTAACGTGCCGAAGATAACGATACCGGCAATGAAAGTGATGACAACAGAGACGGGAGCCGTCATAAGGGCATCTCTTGGCGCTGTGCTGGTTGCCGGTCAGCTTCAGCGCTGCACGTTACAAGGTAAACACCAACAGCGATGGCAACAATGCCCGTCCAGCGCAGCGCCGAAATGCGCTCTCCAAGGAGCAGAGCGCCCAACAGCGCCGTGACAACATAGCCCAGTGAGGTGATCGGCAGGACGTAACTCAGATCGAGCTTGGAAAGCAGGGCTAGAAACAGAACAAAAAACGTAAGCAACAAGGCAAGTCCGCTCAGGAAGGTTAGGTCGGTGGCAAGCGTAAGCAGTGCGGCTATGACGTTGTATGCTGCCAGATGAGCTTCCAAAACCGGCGCAAGGTGTTTCATCGCCAGCGTCAGCAAGACATTACCTAGCGAATTGACAATAACCGAAGCTGCCACCAAGGGATGAAGTTTCATGACAGGTCTGCATGTGTCACCATCTGGATACGTCTCCGCCGTAAGTCGTCCCTAAGGCGCGGGCTCAGCAGGGCTGCCAGTTCATCAGGGCCGCGCGCATTGTGCCTAGGCAACATAGGCGATGCGACTTCCGGGTGGCAATACACTTCGTGGGTAGCAGCAGAGAGATGGTCAAGTAACGCCAGCCAGTAATCTTCTGTGAAGCGTCCTGTTTCGTATAGCCCGTGAACTTCTTCCACCGTGCAGAGGTGATGCCGCTGCATGTGCCGAGCCGCTAAAGACGAAAGTCCACCAAACACGAGCCGGTGCCACAGCTTGACAGGCCAGCCTTGCCGCCGAATCGCCAGATTGCGCCGCAGCCGCTCCCGTGGCAAGCGGACGAACCGGACGCCAAATTCCGCTGCACATGCGGCGACAACGGGAAAGACCACCGGGTGCATGTGAAAGTGCAGGTGGCCGTCCACGTGAGAGCAGGGCAAACCGGTGCTGAAAAAGCGCTCAAATTGCGCGCGAATTTCCCGGTGCAGTTCCCTTCGGCAACGCGGATCGAAAAAGTAACGTACGCCGGCAATAACCGGATTGGCAGCAAACTGCCGGTGCTCGTCAACAAGGTGGGGAATCTCTGAGGAAGGAAGCACGGATTTGCCGCATACAAGCGTCAGGTGCAGGCCGACACTGAGGCGGGGGCGAGCCTTAGCCATTGCCACTGCTTCTTCAAACGCATCGCCCCCAACCATGAGGCTACAACTTGTCAGGATGCCCTCGTCGTGAGCCTGGGCTACAGCTTGGTTCACTGTGGAGGACAGGCCGAAGTCGTCGGCGTTGACAATGAGCTTGATAGACATAGCCGGTGCACACGCGCAGGCACAACACGCGCGAACTGGCCGCTATACTCCTTTGTGCGTTCCGGCCGTTTCTACCTGGCTGCGGTAGTACGCTTGGCGCTTGGAGCGAAGCCGCAGGAACTCACGGGCTTCCTTATAGAGGCGCTTCCGTTCTTGGTGGTCAAAAATGGCTTTACCGACGATGCGGGCAACGATTTTGGGCCGGAAGTAGTATCTGTCGTAGAAGTTTTCAACGGCCTGCATAATCTGGCCTTTCGTCAAACCGGGGTATTCGATATGTGGAAGTTGGTGCCCTTCTTTGTCCGTCATGGCGTCTTCGGTAAGCCAGCCATGTTCTACCAAGTAGTCGTATAGCTCGGTGCCTGGGTAGGCGTGAGCAATCGAGACTTGGATGGTTTCGCAGTCAAGTTCTTGGGCAAAGCGAATGGTTTTCTCAATGGTCTCTGGGGTTTCGCCGGGCAGGCCGAGAATGAAGTCGCCGTGGACAACCAGTCCGAGCTTCTTGCAGTGCTTCATAAACTGCCGTGCCATGTCGGTTGTGGCACCTTTCTTGATGTTTTTCAGGATTTGGTCATCCCCGGACTCAAACCCGACGATAAGCAGGCGGCAACCGGCTTCTTTCATTGCTTTCAAAGCATCATAGGTTGTGGTGACGCGCGCCGTGCATGACCAGGTTTTTTTGAGCGGCTTGAGTTTTTCGCAGACTTCAATGGTACGTGAAGGCTGGTAGGAAAACGTGTCGTCGTCGAAAAAGATTTCCTTCAGTTTCGGGAACAGTTCCCAAGCGTGGGCAAATTCAGCGGCGACATCCTGTGCCGAGCGTTTGCGCCACGCATGTCCAGAAATGGTCTGCGGCCACATGCAGAAGGTGCAGAGAGCCGGGCAGCCGCGAGTTGAGTAGAAGGCTACATAAGGGTGCAGCAGAAACGGAACGTTGTACTTTGTATAGTCTAGGTCTCGGGCGTAGACTTTCGTTGCCCACGGCAGAGCGTCGAGGTCGTGGATGGGCGGCCGGTCGGGCGTACAGATAAAGCGCCCACTGGCATCGAGGTAAGCAATACCATCAATCTCAGCCAGCGGTTTCCCCATCGCAAACTCGGTCACGCTGTAGTCGAATTCCTTGCGGGCAACAAAATCAATAGCGCCGTCGGCCAGCCGCAGGGTTTCCTCTGGGCGCGCGGTAACATGAGGTCCGACAAAAGCAATCTTGACATCGGGATTTTGCGCCTTGAGCAGGCGCGCCAGTTTGAGGTCGTTATGCAATCCGGGAGCGCTCGTAAACAGAACAACGAATTCGTAGTCTTGGGCAATCTTCAAGGTTTCTTGAACTCCAATCCCATGGGGCGGCGCGTCAAGGAGCCGCGCGCCGGGAATCAGTCCGGCCGGATAGGCTAGCCACACGGGATACCAATAGGAGGTAATTTCGCGCGTTGCCGGCCAGCGCGAGCTGGCCCCGCCGTCAAAACCCTCGAAGGAAGGCGGATTGAGTAGTAAGGTTTTCATTGGCATGGTGTTTGTACCTTCTCCGTGGCCTAGGGGTAGAGCGTACGGTGAATACCCTCACCCCAGAATTTGGTGTCAAGATGGCGAGTTGCCAAACCAGCAACAATGAAACCGTCGGCAACCGAGCCGGACAACGGGCGAGCATAGCGAACAAAGTTCGTTTTGGCTTGGGAATAGCCGTGTTGTCCCTGCTGTTGGGTTGGTTGCCGAGTTGGGGGCAGGCAGATGACCTTTCGCCTCATGAGCTGATTGAACGCATGCGGGCTGCCTTCGAGCGTGTGCAGGACTACACGTGTCGCTTGGTGGAACGAAACTTCAAGCGCCCGGACGAGTTTTCTGAAAGCGACTATGCGTTCAAAAAGCCGCACCTTATCAAATTGGTGGGGCGTGTTGGCCGGTCGAAAGGAGCTGTCGTTGTTCTGGGGAAGAATGGCAAAGCCAGCCTGTGGAGATATGGCTTTCCCATTCCAACGTTTTTGGCGCGGGAAGAACTGCGTGACTTTACCCGCAGCGATTTCGGTAGTCTGCTGGAAGACATCGAGCAGGAGTTGCAGGCAGGTGCTGAAGCCACGGTAACGCTTCGGGGCGATGCATATCTGCTGCGGCTGGCGCGTGGTCATCGCGTCCGGCTCTATGTTGTGGATGCCCAGCTCAATCTGCCCATTGAGCTGCTTGAAACCGTAGACGGGCAGCGAGTCAGCCTGACTGAATGGCGTGAATTGCGGCTTGATGTCGGGTTGACGGATGACGTGTTTCGGCCATAACCAGCCGCTGGCTGCTTGGTCGACTTCTGCCTTGCTCATACACCCATACCTAATGACCAAGCAGCAAGTTGCAGCGTGCCACGCAAGGTCTTCATGGCTTCTTCGACGGCGCTATGTTCTGACCCACTGTGCATCTTGCAGTTGGCACAGCGCGGGTCGTGTCGGCTCTCCCAGTAGTCCCAGTTCACTGCATTCCAAAAAGTCTCGAAGTCCTCAAAATATCCTTCCCCTTCGATAAGGTAACAGGGTGCTTTCCAGCCCTTTGGGGTGTAGTTGACCGTGGACCAGGGAGCGCAGGGAAGCTCGATGAGGCCAGCGGCAAAGTCAAGAAACTTGGGGGTGGCATTGACCTTGTATTTTTTGGCGAAAGTACGAATAGCTCGGAACTTTTCGTGTATCTGTGCGCGGTTGAGAAAGATATCGTTCTTGACGCTCTGATACTCGTAGCCAGGGGAAATCAAAATCCCATTCAGGCCGAGTGCATCCACAAGTTGGCAGAGCTGTTCGACTTCTTCGACTTTGGTTTCCCGGAAGACTGTTGTGTTCAGATAGACGTTGTAACCCAGTTGTTTGGCTTTCTTGGCAGCGTCGAGAGCTTTGTCAAACACCCCGGCGCGGTTAGTGACATAGTCGTGGGTTTCGCGCATGCCATCGAGGTGAATCATCAGCAGCAGCCGATGAGTAGGAGGAACAACGCCAAACAGCTTTTCTTCGAGCTTGAGCGCGTTTGTACAGAGGATGACATGCTTGTTACGGGCAAAAAGCCCTTCAAGTAGCTCTTTGAGTTCTGGGTACAAACACGGCTCGCCGCCGCAGATGTTGACGATGGGTGCACCGCAGGCATCCACTGCAGCGAAGCATTTTTCTGGCGGCAGCCGGTCGGAGAGTTTGCCACTGTAACGTTCAGTCGAGCAGCCTAAGCAGGCAAGGTTGCATGTGTAGAGCGGCTCAAGCATGAGGACGGTCGGGTAACGTTTCCGACCAAGGCGTTTCATCCGAGCGCGGTGGCGGGCTTGGGTGAGTGTGAAGCGAAGGGGGAAGCGCATGAGGTAGGTCCGCTTGTAAGTAACCTTTGAGTGGTAAACTGCAGCTTGTTCTTTTCAAGGTTGCCGTTGGTATCACAACTGACACTGGTTCAACAACAACCCCTTCCGTCAAGGGTTTTGCCGGGTTGTTTTTGCGTACCCATCTGGTTACTTCAACGACTGCTTTGTCGAGATCAGTGTCGGCTGAGCATGTAGGGTGCGCCATACGGGGGACAAGCTCTTGTGTTGGAACGGGTGTGTGCCTAACGTAGGCTTCCAGTCCGTACCTTGGCGAAAGGATTGTCAAACCATGTCTGTTCCACACACTGCAGTAGGTGATCCTTCAACTGCAAATCTTCCGACTTACCAGATGCTCATTGACGGACAGCTTGTCGGAGCTGAAAACGGGCGTGTGTTTTACACGGTGTCGCCTGCCGATGGGCAGCCGCTGGCGGCTGTTCCGCATGCTTCGATAGCGGATGCTGAGCGGGCTGTGCAGGCAGCGCGTGCGTCCTTTGAACTAGGCACGTGGCGCAATGCCGATGGCTCGATGCGGGCGAAGATTCTGAACCGGCTGGCTGATCTGATTGAAGCCAACCTTGATGCCTTGGCGCAGCTTGAAGCTATGGATCAGGGCAAGCCGGTTGGCTATGCCCGCGCCTTTGAAATCCCGGTGGTGGTGGACACGTTCCGGCACTTTGCTGGCTGGGCCGACAAAATCTACGGCGAGACCATCCCGGTGCCGGCATCGGGGTTGGATTTTACGTTACGCGAGCCAATAGGCGTGTGTGTGGGTTTTGCACCCAACAACTATCCGCTGGTGCTGGCGGCGTTCAAAATTGCTCCGGCACTGGCAGCCGGCAATAGCGTAGTGCTCAAGCCGTCGCCAGCAACGCCGCTTACAGCCCTGAAACTGGGTGAGTTGTGTGTGGCCGCCGGACTTCCCGATGGTGTACTCAACATCATCACTGAACCAGGGCACGAGGTGGCAACCTACTTGCTCGAACATCCCGAAGTGGATTTGGTGTCGTTGACCGGTGGGACAGAAACCGGCAAGCTGGTAAGCCGGGCGGCGGCCGGAACGCTCAAGCGGGTGCTGCTCGAACTTGGCGGCAAGTCGCCTTTCATTATCTGCGCCGACGCCGATCTGGAGCTGGCCATAACAGGCGCGTTGATGGGGACATTTTACAACTCCGGCCAGACATGTACGGCGAGCACGCGGATTTTTGTCCACCGCGCTGTGTATGAGACGTTCCTGGAGCGCTTCGCAGCCGAAGCCGATCGACTTGTAGTAGGGCCGCCGCTGGATGAGGCAACCAACAACGGCCCGCTCGTAACCCGTAGCCAGTACGAGAAGGTACTGGGTTACATCGAGTTGGGACGGGCCGAGGGCGCTCGGCTGGTCACAGGTGGCGTGCACCCGGACGGCTTGCCGGAAGCCGGCAATTATCTGCGCCCCACCATCTTTGCCGATGCCCACAATCGCATGCGCATTGCGCAGGAGGAAATCTTCGGGCCCGTGGCGTCTGTCATTCCCTTCGAGGATGAAGACGAAGTGATTGCCCAGGCTAATGACTCGGTGTACGGGCTGGCGGCTTCTATCTGGACGCGCGACATCAAGCGCGGCCTCAACATGATGAGGGCCCTGCGCGCCGGGCAGGTGTGGATCAACAACCACAATATCTTTTTCCCGCACGCGCCCTTTGGCGGTTACAAGCAAAGCGGCAATGCCCGCGAGGGGGGTGCAGAGGTACTGCGCCACTACACGCAGGTCAAAAACGTCTATGTCGAGCTAGGCGACCTGTTGTTGACCCCCTTCTAGGTTTCAGCCGGAATGTGCACAGATGCCGTCGTAAGCACACTATTGGACGGATAGGGCGTGCTAACTGGTTTTTTCGTCATCCGGCAAGATGATTTCGTCCACGTCGCTGAACGGCTCTGGCAGAGCGTGGCGTTTGAGGTCTTCCAGGGAGACGAACTCAAGCGCTTTTTCGTGGGTGGCTTCGAGAATGACTGGCGGTGCAACGCCGGCTTCAAGGGCTTCTTTCCAGCGGGAAACGCAAAGGCACCATTGGTCGCCAGGTTTGAGGCCGGGAAAGCGAAACCATGGGGCCGGGGTTGACAGGTCATTGCCCCGCGATTTGGTGAAGGCCAGAAACTCGGCCGTCATCCGGGCGCAGACGACGTGGGTACCGATGTCATCGGGGCCGGTTTCGCACTTGCCTGTCCGGTAAAAACCGGTCATCGGGGAGGTGCAGCACGTTTCGAGTGGTCCGCCGAGGACGTTACGCGGTGTTGGCTTATTTTTGGACATAACCTTTGGCTGGGTACTCTGATGATGGCCTTTGATAGGGGGAGTTCCGGGAGGACTCCAGTGCGAAAATTCTGGTTTGTGTGGCGGGTTGCCGTCAAGCTGACCGTCCCCGCTGGCTGTGTGGCCTGTAGATTTTTCACGAGGTGTTACGGTGATGGAGCGTCCAATTTTCGAGTACACTGCGCTAGTTTCGCCCATTCTGCCGGGTGAAGCCGCGCAGCTTGCCAGAAACTTTGCCTGCGCTGACCCACATCAGCGGACATTTATCGGGTTGCCGCCGTCGGTCAAGGAAGCTCATGGGTTGCCTTCGGCGACCTGCGTTACCGTTACATTTGAGATCAACGGTGTCTTGGGCAGTGTAACGGCTTACATTGCCGGCGGGCGGGGTGGAATGCTACGGCTTTCGACGGATTTGATGGAGGCGTTGCACCTGACGCCGAACATGAAGGCGACGGTCCGGTTACTTTCCCGCGATGGGGACCGCCCGCAGATGGAGATCAGGGGCGTGAAAGCAGAGGATACCCTTGGGTAAGGTGGGTTTTTCATCAGACCCGTAGCTGGTCATCGCCGGCAGGCGGAAGGCCCATTCACCTTCGCTCAAAACCGAGACGACCAGGCGCGTCAGAGCGTAAAACAGCGGCGGGTTTTGGTCGGGGCCGCGCTGGATGAGGTCCATCATCCTGGCCCAGCCGGGCATGGTGACAATGTAGAACGTAAACAGTTCATCCACCCAGAAAGGCCGAGTCACTGCCGCGTGGACTATAGTCGCGTAAAAGGCATACAGGGCCTGGAGCTTAGTCCGGAATACCAACCTCATAGACAATGTATTCAGCCGTTTCCCGGACAACCGGCATCTTTTCTGTCTCCAGTACCTGAATTATTCCTGCGTCATCAACCTTATGACAGTCCAGGTAGAATTTTCTATGTAATTTTAGGAAATCTCTTATGTTCTCAAAACGTGGAGTGCGTGGATTTCGCAAGAGTGCACGCAGTCCACGTTCTGGGTCTTCAGGCTGCGGGTAGGTCATAAGTCCAAACACATGAACTGCCTGCGGGAGTTGATTGCGGTAGTAGTGCTTGATGGGGAGGAAGTGTTGGACGTTGAGAACAACCGGTTGCGTTGGGTTGGGAAGATTCACGATTTCCTCGATACCTGGACGCGCCAACTGCCACGGCTGAAGGCTTACCCACAGGGTTGAAACCGTCAGAAGCATCCAGATTCC